>Ga0098037_1000571_pt1 | contig 18465 bp, 10 predicted proteins | sample 5_EtaG_FD_75050 | JGI IMG/M metagenome (GOLD analysis project Ga0098037, IMG submission 75050) | Marine viral communities from the Subarctic Pacific Ocean - 5_ETSP_OMZ_AT15132 metaG | ecosystem: Environmental > Aquatic > Marine > Oceanic | place: Pacific Ocean | collected 2015-01-08 | reverse complement strand
TATAATAAGTATATGTTTAATCCAAATACCACTTTCAATCCTGCGTTCCCTTACGCTGTAGTATGTGCATCTGCACCACATGAAAACACAGTTTTCAAAACCCTTGATGAATGTTGGGGTTTATGCCTTGGTTTATCTGAAGAGTATGGACACTCTGAGGTATGGTACGGTAAATGCCTAATGGGTGAGTACCACAATGGACAGTAGATAAACTGTCACACCCTTGCCCCATTCGTGGGGTGAGGGGTTTATAATATTAACATACACACAAAGGTTCGTTATGGCAAAAGCAATCGGTTCGGTTCGTGCTTCAGATACAAACCTAAGAGGCACACTCACCAGAGTTTCATCAGGTAGAGGCGGCACGTTCACTCCTGCCCGTGGGTTAGGGAAGTGCATGGTAGAAGATTTGGAGGGTGTGATCGCACGGGCGAAGATCCAATATAAGAGAGATCGCAGAGCGATGATCAGGGGAGGCAGTGCCACCTGATCAGCAGGGGCATTCGTGCGTGATTTGGCAGGGGTTCGCCGCCCCCGCCCCCCGTTTTAAAAACCACTAACTTCCCTAACCTACAAAGTGTTACGAAAGCGAGAGAAATCATAATACCAAATATGTTTTCACAAGAATTCAAATTTTTTTTCGCACATAAAAACGCCCCATAGGGTTCATCAGTAGAGTCACATAAAGATACTTGCAAAACATTCTCAATTGATATATAATGTCAAAGACAGAATCGTTGGTATGCAAAAAAATTCCGCAGAAGAAACATACGCTATAGAAGTTGATACGGTAACTGGTGAATATTTTGTTAGAATACCTGAATGGATCATAAATGATCAAGGTTGGTTTGAGGATACAGAACTTAGATTTAAAACCGATAGAGATATTATTTTTATTGAGGAAGCGTAAATGAGTAGTACTTACCACATATACTTAAGAGGAGAAGTTCTTTTCAAAGACTTAGACTCTTATGAGTTTAAAATTATATGGGGTAGGTTATATCATTCGTACTATAAGGATGAGATAGAGTATGAGGAGATTGAATATACAGATGATCAACAAAAAGATTTACTACAGGATGCAAGTTATTAGATGATGTATGAAGAGATTGAAAATTTCTTAGATGAGAAATATTTTCAACACTTATATGATATGATCACTCAGGGTAATAGACAGTTTACATGGTTATTTCAGGATCAGGTAGCATATAAAGGTGATCTCAATGACGATGCATATTACTTTGTTCATCCAGTTTACGGAGATAATAATTCACAAAGTCCCATGCATCATGAGTTGCAGGGTGTATACGAACAATTAGATGTAAAGGCACTGATTCGTACAAGGATCATCATGTATACGAATCAAGGTCGTCAGATTGTACATAGTCCTCATACAGATTTCTGTTATTCTCATAAAGCAGCGTTACTGTATATGAATACGAATAATGGTTATACGCTCATGGCAGATGAAGGTGTAAACATAAAAGCATCACAAACCTTAGAGAGTTTAGAGTTTAAAACTGATTATGGTAATGATATCTTCAGGGATCAAAATAAATCAATGAGTGTACGTAATAAATGTACTATACATGATGGTGCTCGTCCGCACTGTAGCTCGACTTGCACGAACGCAAAGTCTCGTATATTGATCGCAATTAATTATTTTTAAAATGACAACACATACTAGTAAGTATAAAGTGACTGATAACTTTATGCCAAGTGATTATCTGAAGTACTTAAAAGGTAAAATTTTAGCACCTAGAGGATTTCCTTGGGAGTTTTCTAATACTGTTGCTTATAACAAAGATAATGAACACCAAGATGAAGATGCAAAGTATAACTGTTATTTGATGCACGAAATCTTTAATGATTATACAATACGAAGTCCATTACATGAAGATTTACTGCACATTTACAAGGAGTTAGATGTCAGATCTTTAATACGTGTAAGAGTATTAATGTATCTAAATCATGGTAAACAGATTATACATCAACCACATACTGATTTCATGTATTCTCATAAGGCAGCTTTGATTTACTTGAATACGAATAATGGATTCACTCAGTTTGCTGATGCTGATTGGATGCCCGAACCTCAATTAGATAAAGATCCAAATGGTGAGATGAGATTATATAATTATAATCCATTTTGGGAAAACTCAATGGAACCATTTAAAACCCAAGATAGAGTCATGAGTATTGAAAATCGATTAGTCGTACATGACGGATCTAGACCACATTCAAGTTCAACATGTACTGATCAAACTTATCGTGTACTATTGTCTTTAAATTATACTTAATATGGAGTTAAAGGGAAATTTAATTCAAAGTTTTATGGTAGCACCAGTTGTTGCTTATACCTATGATAAATCTTTAGAACCAATTATAGAACATTGTAATACGTTAGAGTATAGAAAACCACCTCAAGGTGATTCTAACTATAAGTCAACTGATAAGTGGGTATTGAAACATGAAGCACTTAAAGACTTAAGACAATTCTGTTTAGATTCAATTCATAACTATGCCACAAATATATGTGATACTGATGCTAAGATTGGAATACAACAATCATGGGTGAATTTAACTGTACCTGGTCAAGACCATCCATCACATTGGCATAGTAATAGTTACTTAAGTGGAGTATTCTATCTCGCTTCAGAACAAGGATCTGGTTCACCCTTAGAAATACATTCCTATATGAAGAACTTTGCTTTTAATCCATCTGTAAGAGAATATGAGACTGATGAAGAAAGAGATAAAGTACAATACAATCCATATACATGTAGTAGTTGTCAACTCGCATCAATACCTGGCACATTATTAGTCTTCTCTTCAATGATGCCTCATAGTGTTCCAGTGAATGTGACAGATAAAAATAGAGTGAGTTTATCTTTCAATACCTTCCCAGAATTACCTCTTGGCGATGAAGAAAGATTAAACATGATTACTTGACTTTCAGCATTTAATCCGATATAATTAGTACGTAATTACATAATATTATGGGAAAAGGATTTACAGTTAAAGCGAAATCACCCGTTGTCAAAAAAGAACCAGAGTGGGATTTTGATAAGGCAAAGGAGTTAGTTAAAGGTAAAACAGTTGTATTTTGTTTGCCTGGTCGTGGAGTATCATATGCATTTTTAAAGAGTTTTGTACAACTATGCTTTGATCTGGTACAGAATGGAGCAAGTATCCAAATCTCACAGGATTACTCATCAATGGTTAACTTCGCACGTTGTAAGTGCTTAGGTGCAAATGTCTTGCGTGGACCAGATCAGTTACCTTGGGATGGTCAGTTAAAGTATGATTATCAACTTTGGATTGATAGTGATATTGTATTCAACACAGAGAAGTTCTGGCAATTGGTTCTTATGGATCAAGACATCGCTGCTGGTTGGTATTGTACAGAAGATGGCAAAACCACCTCGGTTGCACATTGGATGGAAGAAGACGATTTTCGCTCGAATGGTGGCGTAATGAATCACGAAACCATCGAAAGTATCTCAAAAAGAAAGAAACCATTTACAGTTGATTATACTGGTTTTGGATGGACACTTATCAAGCATGGTGTATTTGAACACAATGAAATGAAGTATCCTTGGTTTGCTCCAAAAATGCAAGTTTTTGAGTCTGGAGAAGTACAGGATATGTGTGGTGAAGACGTTTCGTTCTGTTTAGATGCAAAAGAAGCAGGATTTGAAATATGGTGCGATCCTCGTATTCGTGTAGGACATGAAAAGCAAAGAGTTATATAGTATTTTTGAGGGTGATAAACTTCTTTTTGAAGATCTCACCCAAGATGAATACTTTAATGCTATGGAGGATCTTGCATATGAATTTTATGACAATGGTTCTCATGACCCACAACACCTAAGAACTGAAATTAAGCAAATTTAATTATGGCAATCAAAAAAGGATTAAACGGAAACGTATTTGTAGAAGCAAGACCAAAAAAATCTCGTCAAGGACAAGGTAAACATACAAAATTTTCTTCTACATCCCGTAACGGTGCAAGAAAAAGAAGTCGAGGGCAAGGTAAGTAATGCCCTCTCCTCGTCTAATAGATCATATTCATCATGATAATATGATCTCTGAGTTTTTATTTGATCCAAACGATATCAATGCAGATGAAATAATTAACTATTTTGAAATATTAGTTAAATCAGAGGGTTTTGCATTTCCAAGAGATGCAATAAACACTAAAGACACTCAAATGTTTTTGAATGAAACTCTTTCTATGGGTTCGGAATTGGGTGTAAATGAAGCGACAATGACGATAACGCAGTCAATATACTATAAATGGCATGAACTTTCGGGTATTGCTATGAGAAATTATATGGAAAAATATGAAATATTAAAAACTAGAAATTTTGAACATAAATTTGGTAAAATACAACGAACTAAACCTTGTGAAGGGTTCCATGCATGGCATTCTGATAACACTTTTGCAACCCCTTATCGACAATTAGTTACATTATTATACCTAAACGATGATTTTGAAGGTGGAGAAACAGAATTTTTATATCAAAATGTAAGAGTCAGACCTCAAACAGGTAAATTTGTGATTTTTCCTCCATTTTGGAGTCATACCCATCGAGGAAACCCTCCAATTGGTGGTTCAAAGTATATAATTACTTCTTGGGCAGATACATTTCCCTCTACAAATACAACAGCATAAAAAAATGAGCACATTATTAGCAAACCTTCCTTCGACTAAGGTATATGTAAGAAAAGAATACCTTACAGACCATAATAGTGGTCACGGCGAGTTCGTTGAAGGTTTATGGGTTGCTGCAAAAAGTATACCTGGTCGTGCTTTTTATTTTGAAACTTATTTACCCGAATATGGAGCAATGTATGATAAATTACCGATTTCTGCCTTTTTATCAAGACCCGAAAAACCAGATCCTGACTTAGATTTACCAAATTTACAGTTTTGGAACTGTATGGATTACAATGTAACAACAATCTGCAAAAATATTGTTGCATCAATGGAGTGGGAGTGTCGTACAAGGCACTTTGGATCGATTAAGGGGCAATATATTTGCACTTTAGATAATTATCATGGCGATATTGATACTATTGATGCAAGTACAAGTGAGATGCCTGATGAACATAAGTCATTTAACCTAATTGAACTCGTAAATGGGCAGTTTGCACTCTACCCAAATAACCGTTGTCGCATTTATGACATATCAATGACACCTCAAGATGCAAAAATACCCGATTTCAAGGTATCAACCATTTATTATCAAGTAGAAAATGGTGTAGAGTGGGGTAGATTGGGCGATTGTGATGATTATTTTTGGACAACACCCGAAGAAAGAAATAAATCTAAAGAATAGGTATAAATAAAGGGAGATAATACTAAATACACCATTTAGATGGCAGTCCAACGCACATCACAATCATTCAAAGATATAAGTTTTTCTTTCAAACCACATCCTGTGACGAAAGATCTTCCAATTTTGAAGAATGAACGTGCAATAGTGCGATCTGTAAGGAATTTAGTAGAAACTATTCCCACAGAAAGGTTTTTTAATTCCAATCTTGGAACTGATATACGTGCAAGTCTCTTTGAGAACTTCTATCCAACCCTAACTAAGGTGATAGAAGATCAAATTAATGAGACTGTTAATGTATATGAACCCAGAGTTGAGAATTTAAGAGCACAAGTAGACCCGTACATGGATTCAAACGCTTTTAACGTAACTATAGTGTTTGATATTAGAGGATTACCAGTTCCTACACAAGCATTTTCCTTTCTTCTAGAACCAACAAGATAATAATATGCCTTTTACTCAGTTTACAAGTTTAGATTTTGACGAAATTAAGGCTCAAATACGGTCTTATCTTCGGGCAAACAGTAATTTTAGTGATTTTGATTTTGAAGGATCAAATTTTTCGGTTTTAATCGATACTTTAGCATATAATACTTATATTAACTCATTTAATGCAAATTTAGTTGCTAATGAGTCATTTTTAGATTCAGCAACAATTAGAGAGAATGTTGTTTCTCTTGCGAGAAATATAGGTTATATACCCCGTTCAAAATCCTCTGCAAAGGCATCAATTTACTTCGATGTACCAACTGATTCAACTGAACCTTTACTGTACTTAAAACCAGGTTTAGTGTGTGTGGGGAACGCAAATAATACTACATATAGATTCTCAACATCTCAACCTTTACATGCTTCCATTAAAAATGGTGTTGCATCATTTGGAAGTGCTACTGATCCAATTGAAGTTTCTCAAGGAACAGTATTGCAAATACAATTCCTAGTAAACAGTAGCGTAGATCAAAGATTTTTACTACAAAATCCAAGCATTGATGCATCTACTATCAAAGTATTTGTATCTGGACCTGCGGATGGTAATTTGGGTAGAGAATATTCAATGATTGATAATATTCTCAATATTAATAAGAATTCAGAAGTCTTCTTTATACAGGAAGTGCAAGATGAAAAGTATGAAATATTATTTGGTGATGGTTATTTTGGTAAAAAATTAGAAAATAATTCAGTTATAACTGTAAGATATATTATTACTGATGGTGCAGATAGTAATGGTGCATCACAATTTAGTTTTCAAGGTGTATTTACAACAAAAGATCCTAACAGTGAAGTAAACCTACCAACTGTAATTCCTACTGGTGGTATCGTAATAAACACTGTTAATGGTGCGACAAATGGTGCTGAAATGGAGAATGTTAACTCCATTAAGTATTTTGCCCCTAGAATATATTCATCGCAATACAGGGCGGTTACACCTAGAGATTATGAGGCAATTATACAAACAATCTATCCAAGAACAGAATCTGTTGCTGTGATTGGTGGTGAGGAACTGAGTCCACCTCAATTTGGTAAAGTTCAAATCAGCATCAAACCTAAAAATGGAACTTATGTTTCTGATTTTGACAAACAACAGATCAAACAAAAGTTAAAGAGTTATGCTATTGCTGGTATCAATTCTGAAATAATTGATCTTAAAATACTATATGTTGAAATTGATTCAACAATTTATTATAACACTACTCAAGTTTCAAATGCTAATGATCTACAATCAAAAGTTTTAAGTTCTCTAAGAGATTATTCTAGTACTGTAGATATTAATAAATTTGGAGGTAGATTCAAATATAGTAAGGTGTTGCAGTTGATTGATAGAGTTGATAGTGCAATTACTTCTAATATCACTAAATTGAAGATTAGAAGGGATATGAAGGTGCTTAAAAATCAATTTGCACAATATGAGTTATGTTTTGGTAATAGATTCCATATAAATCCTGAAGGATTTAATATAAAGAGTACTGGATTTACTCTAAGTGGATCAAGTGATATTGTGTTCATAACAGATGTTCCAAATAAAACCGCAAATGGTGCTTTGGATGGAAGTGGAAAGGGTGTTTTAAGTGTTATTGCAAGAAACAGGAAGGAAGAACTAAAAGTTGTTGCAAAGTCTGCAGGAACTGTTGATTACATGAAAGGTGAAATAATCCTGAATACTTTGAATATTACTTCAACATCAGCAGATAATGATCTTATAGAAATACAAGCATTCCCAGACTCGAATGATGTAATTGGATTGAAGGATTTATACCTAAGTTTTGATGTTTCAAATAGTAAGATAAATATGGTTAAAGACGTGATAGCATCGGGTGAAGACGTTTCTGGCGTTGTATTTACAAGAGACTATTACACATCAAGTTACTCAAACGGAGACCTAGAGAGAAAATAAATGAGCATAGGTATTGATAAGAGAGTTCAGGTTAATAGAATAGTTGAGAGTCAGCTGCCTGAATTTGTAAGGTCAGATTTTCCTCTTGCCGTTGATTTTTTAAAGCAATATTATCTTTCGCAAGAATTTCAAGGTGGTTCAACTGATTTAATTGACAATTTAGATCAGTATTTAAAGGTTGATAATTTAGTTCCAGAGGTTGTTCATGGAACTACTACATTATCTTCTGCTGTTTCTACTTCTGATACAACTATTTCTGTTGCATCAACTAAAGGATTCCCAGATACCTATGGTCTTTTAAAGATTGGTAGTGAAATTATAACATACACATCCAAAACAGAAACTACTTTTACAGGTTGTCTTCGTGGTTTTAGTGGAGTAAGTGGATTTGAAGTTGGAATATCAACATCTTTAGATAATGTCAATAGAGAAGGTTTAATATTTGAAAATACAAAGGCAGAATCTCATGTTAATGGTGCAACTGTCACCAACTTAAGTGTATTATTCATACAAGAATTTTACAGAAAGTTAAAGAAAACATTCTTACCTGGTTTAGAAGATAACGATTTTGCAAAAGATATTGATGTTGGTAACTTTATAAAACATGCAAGAAGTTTTTACCAATCAAAAGGTATTGAAGAGTCTATAAGAATTTTATTAAAAGTTCTATATGGAGAAGAATCTATAATATTAGATCTAGAAGAACGTTTACTTAAACCTTCTAGTGCAGAATTTATAAGAAGAGAAGTTATAATTGCTGATAGAATTATTGGCGATCCTCAAAAACTTGTTGGTCAGACCATTTACAAATCAAATGATGCTAGGACAAATGCCTCAGTTTCTGAAGTTGAGATACTAACTAGAAATGAAAAGGTTTACTATAAGATTTCCTTATTTGTTGGATATTCTGATAGAGATCTAATTGAGGGTATATTTACCGTTCCTGGTAGATCGAAGGTATTAGAACCAGTTTCAGTTGGATCTTCCATAATTTCTGTAGATTCCACTGTTGGATTTGCTCAAACTGGATATGTATTATGTGGTATTAATTCAGTTACATATACATCAAAATCAGTTAACCAGTTCTTTGGTTGTACTAATATAACAGAAAATATTGGTATTGGATCTGATGTTAGAGCTGATGAGGTAATATTCGGTTATGAGAATGGTGATTTAGAAAAAAGGGTAGATTTACGAGTAACAGGTGTTTTATCTGAATTTAAAACAGTATCAGATATTTCTCTAGTTTCTGAAGGCGAAAGAATTTTTGTTAAAAATGTTGGTGAATCCATACCAAATACAACTGTAGATAGTACATATAAACAAGTATTTGCAAATTCTTGGATATACAATACCAGCAGTAGATTTCAGATATCCAATATTTCTGGTTCTACAATTTCACTATCAAGTTCGATTGATAAATCTAGTTTAAAACTTGGCGATAAAGCTGAAATTTTAAGTAGAAATTCTGAAAATGTTGAAGTTTCGCTAGTTGTAATTACAAATATTGACCCAACAAGTAATGTAATACAAGTTTCTGGTCTAAGTGGATTTACTCCCGTTGTAGGTTCTTATTACGATTTAAGAAGAAAATTAAATAAAGCAATTAGTCAAGGTATAGAAATAGAAGAAGGTAATGCAAATATTATATCTGATATACTAAACGTTTATACTGATGATGATAAAGAGGCATATGTTGCATCTAACTCTTTACCTAGTTATACAATACCTTCATCAATTAAGAGAACTTTAATTGGAATAGCAGGAACTGCAATTAGTCCAACTGCTGATACAAATGAATATCTAGGTTATAGTAATATAACCAAAGATTTTAATGAACTTGTTACTGGAAGTAGTGAAATACTTGAGTTAATTACTGGAGATGCTGTAATTTATGAATCATCTAACCCATTAACAGGTTTAGTTAATGGTACAGTCTATTATGTTGAGGTAGTTAACCCACAACCTGGTAAAATTAGACTTTATCGTTCTAGGGGAATGATAGGTAACATAGTAAATGCTATCAGATTTGGGGTTGAAGGACTTTCATCAACTGCTACCCATACATTTACAAAAGAAGATGAGTATAATAAAAAGTTATCTGCCAATAGAATTCTTAAAAAATTCCCATTAAATCAGGATTTATACGTTTCTGGTAAAAATGAAACTCCAGTGAATAATATTGGTATGTTAATTGATGGCGTTCAAATAAGAACACCAATATCTGATGATTACATTTATTATGGTCCTGTTAATTCTGTAGATGTATATAATGGTGGAGAAGGTTATGATGTAGTTAATCCTCCAAGATTAGTTATTGAAAATAGTATTGGTGCTGGTGTAACTGCATTAATTGAACCTGTTATTAGCGGAACTGTTAAAAATGTATTTGTAGATCCTCATGATTTTGATATTGATGAAGTTAAAGCAATTTCATTAACTGGTGGAAATGGTTCTGGTTGTATTTTAGAACCAGTTATTGGTATAAGATATAGAGAATTGGAGTTTGATAGTAGAGATATTTTCTTTAATGGTGGATTATCAATTGTAGATGAAACAATTACCTTTAAGAAAAAGCATTTCTTAGATAATGGGGATCTTATTTACTATAACAGTAATGGTAATCCTGCTATAGGTATAGGTGGATTTAATGATCCATCAAATACAGCTAGTGGAAGATTAGCAACTGGTGCTGGATACAATATCAGAGTAGTTAACTCTAGAACCATTCAGTTATTCAAAACTTATGACGATGCAATTGCTGGTATTAATACTATTGGTATTTCAACAGCAACAAATGCTGCAGGTGTTCATAAATTTAGAACAGGATCAAAGAAAACACTACAATCAGTTAAGGTAGTAAAATCTGGTTCAGGTTATCAATATAGAAAATTACATGTTAAACCAACCGATGTTTCTATAGGATATGCAAAGATAAACTTTAAGGGACATGGTTTTGCAGATGGGGATTTAGTTGAGTATTCAACTTCAGGCACTGTCATTGGTGGATTAAACACATCTAATTCATATCATATATTAAAAGTTGATGATGATTCGTTTAGATTAGCAGATGCTGGTCAATCACACAATGGAACTTTAAGTAGAAATAATTTTGTAAGACGTGATTATGTTGGTTTAGAATCTCAGGGGGTAGGATTCCAAATATTCAAGTACCCAGACATCAAAGTAACTGCACAAGTTTCTTTCGCATCTACAATTACTGGAACCTTTAACTTTACACCATACGTTACTGGAGAGATAATTGATACTTATCTCTACGAAAAAGGTAGCAAATATGGTTCAAGTGTATTAAATTTACAAAAAAATCCAAAAATATCTGTTGAAAATGGAAAAGGTGCTATAGTAAGTGGTTCTGTTGTAGGTGGTAAAGTTGTTGATGTTCAAGTTTTAAACAAAGGATCACAATACTACTCTCTCCCAGAAATTACTGTAGACGCAATTGGATTAACAACTACTGGAGTTTTTGGAAATGGTGCGATTCTTAAACCAAATATTGATGTTAATGAAGGTAAATTAATTGGTGTAGAAGTAATTAATTCAGGTATTGGATACACTGCTTCTCAAGTTACATTTGCTGTTAAATCTAGTGGTAAGAATGCCAAATTTGAAGCAAGAGTTAGAAAATTAACAGTTGATAATAGTAGGAGGCAAGGTAACTACAGTTTAGATTCTGAAGGTGATGATAGTTTACATCTTAGTGTTCATGGATATGAAAAAGATATTAGAGACGCTTTTGGTGATGATGGAACAAAACACTCCCCAATTATTGGTTGGGCGTATGATGGAAATCCAATTTATGGTCCATATGGATACACTAAAGTTGACCAATTAGGTCCTAATGTAGGCATTGTAACTTCTGGTTATGTTTTAGATGCTTCTAAAGTTGTAGATCGTCCATCTACAAGCGAATTTGGGGCGGGATACTTTACTGATGATTGGCATTACAACGGATCAAATACACTTGATGAGCATAATGGAAGATTCTGTAAAACTGATGAGTTTCCAAATGGTGTATATGCGTACTTTGCTAGTGTAGCACCTAGTCAACAAACAACTGACTTAATACCAAGTTTCCCTTACTTTATTGGTAAAACTTATAGATCACCTTATATTTCATCTAACACAACATTAACACAAGAATTCGACTTCAATTCATCCAACTTAGCAAGAAATACCTTCCCATACAAAGTTGGAGATCCACTAGCAGATAATGATTTTATTGTAGAGTCTAATGAATTTTTAAGGCAATTAACAACAATAGAATCAGTAACTACTGGTGAAATTGATAGTTTACAAGTTTTAGATGGTGGATCTGGTTATAAAGTTGGAGATTTTACAAATTTCAACGATACTGGAACCAATGGATCAGGTCTTAGAGGTCAAATCAAATCTCTAGTTGGTATTGCAGTTTCTAGTGTTACTACAGATTTAATCAGATATGAAAATGCTGTATTTACTTGGAAATCTGGAACTGAAGTAACTGCTACATATTCTCCATTTTTTGAGTTAAATGATCAGGATTCTGTTTCTATATCAGGTTTAAGTAGTTCAATAGTTCATTTAACAAACTCGTTTACTGTTGGTGTTTCAACTGATAAGATTGGTCTTGCACAATCTATGACATATCAACCACTTGTTACTGGTAGAGTTGATGATATTTACGTAAATATAATTCCAAATTCAGTTTCAATTGGTTCTTCAATAAAAATTAATGATGATGAAACTGTTACTGTTCTCAATATTTTTGATGTAGGTTCTATTTTACGTGTAAAACGCTATGGTGTGGGAGCTGCTCATACTTATGGTTCTAAGTTAGATATTTTAAATAGAGAAATTTCAATACCTGTTCAGGTTGAGAAGTTTGAATCTTCAAATAATCATAAAGTTTATTTTAATGCAAATGAAGCAGTAGGACTTGGAACAGTATCTGGTACTGGTATTACTGTCAATTACAATATTGGAGAAACTGCAAAAGAGGTTTCTATACCAACAAGAGCAATATATCTTCCAAATCACCCATTTGTTAATGGTCAGAAGTTAACTTTTACTAAAAAAGGAACTGCTACATCTCTAATTGTTGGTGAAGAGAGTGCTCCAAACAATCTATTCAATATTCCAGATGTAACAACAGATACTTTCACTGTATTTGCTATTAACAAAGGACAAAATTACATTGGTCTTGTAACTGAAAGAACTTCAATAGGTAGCACTAGTGAAGGATTATTCTTCCACGGTAATGGATCTGATGATTTTGAATATGCTTTAGAATCTAATAACAATCAAGTTATTGGTGATGTTGATAAAATTACAGCAACAGTTCTCACAAATATTGGATTAGCAAGAACTAGTACACATGGATTGAGTAATCAAGATGTAATTAGTTTGAATGTTGTTCCAAATAATGTTGTTGGTGTTGGTAGTACAGCACCATTAAGTCTTATTTTCAATAATGAATTCCAAAAATTATTGGTTAATAGAGTTGGATTTAATTCAACTGGCATTAACACTGTCACATCCACTATTACACTAAACAATCATGGATATAAAACTGGTGATAGAGTTCTATATGAGGCTACTGAACCTGCAGATGGATTAAATGACCCTTGTTATTATGTTTATGAGCAAACCTCAAATACCTTTAGTTTGGGAGAAACTCTAGCAGATGTTCAAAAACAACCACCATTACTGGTTGGAATTAGTTCTGTTGGTGGGGAAGATCATACTATTGCATTAGTTAATCCTCAATTGAGAGTAACTAAGAACGCTAAATTATCATTTAATGTTTCAGATCCTAGTTTAACGGATTATGATCTTAAATTCTTCTATGATAAGGAATTTAAAAACGAATTTGTCAGTTCTCAAGATAGTACTATATTCAATAGATCAGGTGTAGGTACTGTTGGTGTAGGAACAACATCTACTGTATCACTTTCATTCTCAGATTCAACTCCAACTCAACTGTACTATGCTATAGAAAAGGGAGGATATATTAGTACTGCAGATCCATTAGTTCAAAATTATTCTGAAATTAAATTTGTAGATAGTGCTTATAGTGGTGACTATAAGATATTTGGAATAACTTCAGATACATTCAAAGTTTCACCAACAAAGATACCTGAACTTCTTTCATATCAGGCAGACGAATGTGAAAAAATAGAATATTCTACAGAATCTAAAAATGTAAATGGTTCTATCAAGGAAATAAAAGTAATTTCTAAAGGTGTTAATTATAAGAAGATACCAAAATTTGAAGAAGTTGTTAGTGAAAATGGAGAAAATGCAAATGTTGTAGCACTTTCTACATCAATTGCAAGAATTAATGATGTAAGAATTGTTGATATTGGTTATGAATATCCATCAGATAAAACTTTGAGTCCAGAAGCATTTGTTTCTCCTGTAATTAGAATTGATAATGTAGATAGCATTAAGAGTATCACTGTAGTAGATGGTGGTAATCAGTTCTTATCTGCACCTGATGTTATTGTTTATGATCCAGAGAGTGATAAAGTTGTAGATGAAACTTCCTTAACAGCGAGCACTCCACATCAATCTATTTCTGAAATTAATATTGTTGCACCTATTCAAGGATTAAAATCTGTAACTCATAGAATTGTTACTCTTAATAATTCTAATGGTGTTGGAATTAGTTCAATGACTGGTGGTGGCAGTGGAATAGTTACTTGTGTCTTAGAAACTCCAATAAATGGATTTGTGAATCCACCATTCTCAACTGGAGATGAGATTTTTGTAGAAGGTGTTGAACTATTTGGTGAAGCAGGTATTGGAACACAAACCAATATAAATTCTGCTGGTATTACTACTGGTGGAGATGGATATAACTCCGCAGATTATCAATTTAGATTCTTTAAAGTTGATGATTATGTAAATTCAAATCCAGCGATTCTGAGATATAGTATATCTGGATTAACAACCAATCCAGGTATTGCTAAAACTTTCCAATCTGGTTATGCAAATATCATTAATAGAAAGAACTATCCAGTATTTGAAGTTGTTCAAGAGAGAGGTTTATTATTACTCAATGAAAGTATTCTTGTTAAAGGTACAGATACATTTGTTGAAAGGGGATTAAAAGTAGTAGAATCTAGAGAAGATTTTATTAAAGTTGATGGTTCTTATCAACTAAGAGTTGGTGATAGAATTCAAGGTGCTAATAGCAATATTAGTGCCACTGTAACAAATATTGTTGGAAATAGAGCTAAGTTCTTAATAGATTATTCTAATAGACAAGATTATGGTTGGTTGGATAATACTGGAAAATTAAATGAAGATTTCCAAGTTATACCAGATAATGATTATTATCAAAATCTATCTTATTCTATTAAGAGTCCAGTTCCTTGGGACACACTAGTCAATCCTGTAAATAGGTTGGTTCACCCATCAGGTCTTAAAAATTTCTCCGATGTTGGTATAACATCTGCAGTTAATGTTGGTATTGGAACTACAATTCAGGCAACTCCTATCATAGTTGTTGATCTTATGAATGATAAGAGAGTTGATACAATTAACAACTTTGATTTTGGAAGAGACTATGATGCTAGACCTGAAATAAATCCAACAAAATCAAAATTTGCAACATTCCAAAATACCAAGTTAACAGACTTTACAAAATGCAAATCAAACAGAGTTCTAATTCATGATGATATTAGTGGAAGATTCTCAAGTAAAGGATTCCAAGATGTATTTACTGAAGTTGAAGAGATAGAAGGTAACTTTACAAAGTATTTGGTACAAATAATAAACGCAGATACATTTGATGTACAGTTATCTGAGCTAGCAGTATTAACAACAACTAATAACGCATTCTTAATTGAAAAATCATCAGACTTTTCAAATATGAAGTTGGGTGATTTTGAAGCAACATCAGATGCATTCCAAAGAAAAGCATTTAATTTCCTACCAACCGAAAAATATGATAGGGATCATGATATTAAAATTCTTAAAACAGAGTTTATTACTAATGCAATTAAATCAGAATTAACTTCAATAGGGCAAATTGATCTAACTGGATCTAATGTAAAAGTTGCTATTGGACAAACTGATGTTAATGATAACATTATTGGAGTTACTACAACAATCATAGCACAATTCCCCGATTCAGATTTTAATGGATTCTTTGCTGATATTCTACTTCAAGATGATATTACCAAAGAACTTAACTATGGTGAGGTTATAGTAGACTTTGATGGAACTAATATTTTCTATGCAGAAACTTATGTTGATGCATTGAATGTTTCTTACAGTGCATCTAGAGTTGGAGTTCTTACTGCAAGATATGATTATGGTACAATTTACTTTGAATGTGAAAATGATACGAAGAGAGTAATTAATGCAAGTACAAATATTGTTGGTTTAGGTGCAACAATTGATAATAATGGACCTGTTGGGGTTGGTACATTCAGATATGCGGTTCCTGGACAACCTGCAGGTGCTGAAAGAAGTGCTAGATTAGAATCAACTTATCATACAGGAACTTCAACACCAATATTGATTTCTACAATAGATAAGAGAATTGACAGTTCAGTTAAATCTCTTGTAAGAGTTTCTAGTGGTAATCAATCTGCTATACATCAGGCAGTTATTATGCAAGATGATGGAGTTGCAACTACTATACAATATCCATTTACAGGACAATCTAATAGTGGATTAGGTACAATTGGTGCAACTACATCGGGTAATAATGTTAATATTAATTTCTACCCAGATGCATCACAAACAGGATTAATTGAAGTTCAAGCGTACAATGAAGTATTCAATATAATAAACGATTTTGCCAATACTCCAGATTCTTTAGTTGTTGGACCTGCAGAGAAGAGTATATTATTATCTGCATATGATGGTGTAAATGGAAGTAGAGCAAATAAAGTTAATTTTGAACTTGAGCATAAAGATATTCCAATTTATACTAAGACATTTAATCCTACAGATACAACTCAGTTAGATAAAGTAACTGGTGAATTTACCATACCAAACCATTTCTATAATAATAGTGAAGAATTAGTTTACACTCCTGGATCAACATTTGTTGGTGTTGGATCAACTGCAGTATCAATAGGATCTACAACTAATTTTGCTGGAATTACAACTGACATTTTACCTGAAACAGTATTTGTTAAAGTTGTTAATGAAAATAAATTTAAGTTATTCAGTAGAAAAGAATACATTTCATCTGGTATTGCAATAACATTTACTGGTGTTGGTGAAGGTAATGCACATAAACTTAATATGACCAAGAAACTATCTAAGACTGTTATTGGCTTAGATGGTATCGTTCAACAACCAATTACATATACTTCAATTGAACATACACTTAACGGTGCTATTGGTGTTGGTAATTCGCAGTTTGTTCTTAGTGGTATTAGTTCTGTTCAACCAAGAGATGTGTTGAAGATTGGACCTGAATATATGAAGGTTGAACAGGTTGGATTCTCAAGTTTACCTGAAGGAACTATTAATGATTCTACTGATGTTGCCCTTGGTATTTCTACTCTACCAGTTGTTAGAGTTAATAGAGGATCTTTGGGTATAGCAGCAACTTCACATGCTGATGGAACCGCTACTAGAGTGCATAGAGGATCTTTCAATATAGTTGATAGTACAGTATGGTTCCTAGATCCACCAAAAGGAAATACTAGAGCAAGAAGAAATGATACTAATTTACCATACGTAAGAGCAGAATTTAGCGGTAGAACATTCCTAAGAAGCAATTATGATACTAATATGGTATTTGATGATGTTTCTGATTCATTTACTGGTATTGGCAAAACATATACATTAACCGTTGGTGGTGCTAATACAGTAACAGGAGTTACTGTTGGAAATGGTATTCTCTTTATTAACGGCGTATTCCAAACTCCACTTACATTGAATAATGCTGGAAATAATTATGAAATGAATGCAGATGCTACTGCTGGTATTTCTAGTGTTGTATTTACAGGTATATCTTCAGAGAATGGAACTCCAATGCAATCTGATTTTGATATTAATCAGAATCAATTACCAAGAGGTGGTCTCATAGTTTCAATGGGATCTACTCCAGGTATTGGATATGCTCCACTTGTAGGTGCTAAAGTTAAAGCAGGATTGACTGATAATAGTAATCTATTTGCTGCTGGTTCTATTAGCAAAATTACAGGAATCGGTGCTTCTTCTAAGTATGAAATTGGTATTCAAACTGCTGCATATGATAATACTACTGGAATTATAACAGTTACTACAGATTATGTTCATGGATATGCATTACAGTATCCAATGGCAGTTCATTTAAAGCATTTAGAATTTAGATGCCCAACTGATAGTGTTGGACCTGTAACTGGAGCGTTATATGATGCAACAACAGGTGATATGACACTAACCATTAGTAATCACGGTCTTTATGATGGAGATGCAATTAGACTTAAGACTGATTCATTAACATTCACTTGTGCTCAAGATCCTTCATCACCTAAAACATACCCTCGTTCTACAGACCCCGCCCACGATGAGTATCTATACATCTCTAACGTAACAACAAACACATTTAAGGTAAATGTACTAAGAGGAACAGCACCAACCTATACAGGTGCTCACACGTTCGTTTCAGCAACATCAGACGCAATAGAAACGATAGGTGGTGGTGGATATCTTGGTGTTACAACCTCATTCTTCCAAGACCATGAGAGAGGTTTACCTATAGTTGGTATTATATCCGAG
>Ga0098037_1000570_pt1 | contig 18469 bp, 13 predicted proteins | sample 5_EtaG_FD_75050 | JGI IMG/M metagenome (GOLD analysis project Ga0098037, IMG submission 75050) | Marine viral communities from the Subarctic Pacific Ocean - 5_ETSP_OMZ_AT15132 metaG | ecosystem: Environmental > Aquatic > Marine > Oceanic | place: Pacific Ocean | collected 2015-01-08 | reverse complement strand
GCATCTTGATCTAAACATATATAAATTTCTTTGACTCCTTCTTCAATTATTTTTATTCGAAGTTTAGGATTAATCATTTTACCAAATAATGGTATTGCATTTCTTTTTATAGTAATTGCATCAAAAGCTCCTTCACATAATATAATAGGTTCATTCCAATTTATTAACATATCAAATCCTATTATATCTTTTGATATTTTTGGATTCTTATGTTTATATGGATCATTTTCATAGAATGCTCTTGATACAAAATAATTTAATTGTCCTGTAGAATCATAACTTGGAATAATAATTTTACCAGAATAAGGCCCGGATTCTGCATATCCTATTCTGTATCGAATTATATCAAATATATTTATTCCACGTTTTTGTAAATAATATATTGCATTTTTATAATCAGGAGTTTTTCTTTCTAACCATAATGGTTTATATTCTTCTGGCAATTGTATTATTTCTTCAATTTGTTTTTTATCGTTTGAATTATCTCTATATTTTGATCTTTCAATTAATTTTCCTAATTTTTCAAATTTGTCTTTTGATAAATTTAATTGTTTAAATAAAGAATGTATTGATCTACCTTTTTTATCAGATATCCAACAATGCCATGGATTTTGTCCTTCATTAGTTGTATTTAGATCAATTTCTAGTTTAGGTTTATAATGAGAAGTAAACGGAGAGAAGAATGCAATATTATTTCCAGATGTTGGCTTTCCTTTACCTAAAACAGATTCTAATAATTGAAGTAATTTAAGATTCTTCATACAATATTATTATAAGAAAATAAACTGAAAGATCAAAAGTATTGGCTTTATATTATATGTTAGACACAAACATTACATTAATGGTCTAACGAATCATCATTTAATAATAATTAACATTATATATTAAAAGATTTCATCTTTATATTATTATAATAAGAAAATAATGAAAATTTTTCAAAGATCCAATAATTAATTAAAAAAATTTAATATCGTAGGATCTTCTCCTTCTTTACAACATTCTTGCAACCATTCAGTTGGTATATCTTTTTTTGAAACATGTTGTATTCCTAACTTCTTAGCATAAGCTTCATATGTTGTTTTAGAACCTTTTGATATTTTTTGATTTGGATTCTGAAATACCATCCTTAAATCTATTCCAGGATTTGAAGCTAATATATGTTTCATTTTTTGTCTATCAGTACTAGTCCATCTTCCTTTTGTTTCTATATACATTATAGACCCATTCTTTTTTGTAAAAATAAAATCTGGTGTATATTTTGAATTTTTTTGTGGAACTACGTATTGTAATGTTTCTGTTTCATAGTTTACAGGATACTTTGCTTCTTTAATTTGATCTGCTACTTTTACTTCTAGGCCAGATCTATATCCATATTTATACGCTGCTTGGCGTTGTTTATTATTTGAATGCCAATGATTTTTCATAACTTTTTCCTTTTTACCAATCTATCATTACTATATTACCATTCCAATTCATAATATTGTCTGGTTTAAAGTCTAATGATAAATCTAAGTCTCCGATACCCATATCTTTAACTTGTTGTTCTAACGCTCGCAAAAAATTAGCTAATTTAGAATCTAAATCTCTTGCTCCGTCATTATTTAAATAATCAAATATACTAGTTTCAATACCTTGTTGTCTAGCATAATTTTTATAACTTTCATAAAATAAGGTTATTTTATTTAACATATCTCTAGATAATTGATCAGCTTTTTTCATGATATACATTTTTTTATTATCTGTATATACTACTGGAATAAATGCATTATATTTTTCCATTTGTCCTACTATTGCATCTGCTACTGCTATTTCGTCTGGCTCATTTGTGATTTTCATTAATAAATCTTCGCCATTTAAACTATAAACTTTACCGTTATCACCGCTATTAAAAAATTGAAATTCTTTATTTCTAATTTTAGATAATAATCTGTCAGCTTCTTGCTCTGATATTTCTTTTATAATATGTTGAAGTTTAATCAATTTCATTATCTTCTCTTGGTTTTACATATCGATCTTGATCTAAATCACATCTAACTAAAATATTCATATCAACATCATTTCTGTTTTTTAATGGATTAGCTAATTTTCCTACAGCTAATAATTGAGCATGTTTATTATATAATCCAACTGTTGTGATATATGGTTCAAATGCACTAGAAGTAACTCTAGTTAAATATGTTTCATTATCATCTTTTAAAGCTGAATAATTTGTAGTCATATTAAAATCGCCCATATCAATTTTACAAATAGTACTAAATTCAAAAATTTTAACGGTGCTTTGATAACTAGCTGTATATGGAGAATTTAATATATTATTGTATTTTGAATCTGCACTAGTAATAACAAAGAATCCATTATTATGAAATGCATTTCCTACACGATTAGTTTGTAATATATTTGCTCCATCTTGATTCGTAGTATCATTATTTGCAAGTGATTTGATTTCATTTAAAGTTAATGCATGATTAAATATTCGTAATTCATCAAGAGCACTATTTTTTAAATCTCTTCTATTTGTTTGATATCCTCCTATTTTTATAGGATATGTATTACTTATAACTCCAGATGCTGTTTTAAAAGATAATTCATCTGTTGATTTTAGCCAATCTTGTTGATCTGTTGCTTCTGAATTCCCACTAATATATAACTCTAAAGTACTTCCAGTTTTTTGACATACAACATGTTTCCATTTATTATTAGAGTTAATTATTGTTGTGCTTTCAATTTCTAGTTTTAAATCTTTTTTTGCAGATACTCCAAATTGTATTTTATTAGTCGTTGATAATTCTACTTTAAAAGGATATTCATAAAACCACGGTTGTAATGTTTTTGTTATAATTAATTCATCTTGTCCGCCTCCTCCATGAGAACCACTAATCCAAAATGAAATTGCATAATCATGATCTCTATCAAATTTAGCATCTACTTCTGAAGTTTGTAAATATTGTCCTCCATTAAATTTAGCAGCTAAACCATAATTAATACCACTAAGTTTTACACCTGGTATAAAATCTATGCCCTCTGTTGATTTATATCTGGTAATTCTAGTTTTATCAAAACATTCATTGAACCCTTCATAAAATACTGGTTCTGGTGGAAAATATTGAGTATCAATACCAGAGTCTATAATATTTTCATATTTATCAGAATGTAAATTAACAGACCCACTAAAAAAGAAAGAAGCTGGTTTACACTTTAACCCCATTTTCTTTTGTGGAATACTAAATACTGATGCTGATTGAAATAATATTTTTGTTGATAATTCTTCCGGAACTGTTGTTCCTCTCGTTATTGCTGCATTATTTTTATGTTTATAAAATAAATGATTAATAGAATTATATATACTAAAAGCATACATTCCATTTTCATTTTGTTTTAAATCATTTTGAACTTCTGGTTGATAAAATCTAAAAGCTTTTCCAGTTTTAGGATCTATGGATAAAAGTCCAGGCTCATAATTAGCAAATAATGCCATAAAATCTGGTTCTTTGTCAAAAGGATTGCCAGCATTAGCTTCGCTTCCAGACGGAAGAAAAAATCGTTTATTAACTTCTATAGCACGAATTTTAGATTCTGATGCATCAACCCTTTTAAATACTAATGGATGAGTACCGTTCTGATCTTTAATAATGTTTGGCATAATAGTAAAACCCCGCTATATTCTTTTAATATAAATATAACGGGGATAAAATCAGTGATTAATATTCTAATTTAACTCGAATATTTAATTCTCTCTTTTTACTCTTTAATAATGGCTTACTTAATTTTGCAAGTGCTAATAATTCTCTAGACTCATTATATAAACCAACTGTTGTGATATATGCTTTAGGATCTCCTATAAACTCGTCTTCAGCAATATCTCCTTCAGAACCAGTTACATATGTTGGGTTATTTGAATAATTAAAGTCTCCATTTTTGACTCTCACAAAATAGAATGTGCTAGAAACAGTTTCTTTATTTCTTGCTTTAAACCCATTTGTTACAGATCCACTATATGAAGCAGATATTGATCCATGTAATCTTAAATGATTAGTACCTTGTGAATTTGAACCGGTATTAGTTTGGAAATTTAATGATTGATCTAATGTATTTCCATTTATTACAATTGTACTATGATCAGTATATACTGTTCCGTAATAATGTGGTGCAGTTGGATTATAAACTCCTCGAGCAATACTTCCAGAAACTAAATTATAAACTCTTCCTGCATCTTCATTTGAAGCAGAAGCGATAGTAGAATCATCTACTAATGTGATAGGTCCGACTCCAATAGTTTTATCATATGACAAACTACCAGTCGCATTTAATGGTTGAGCAGCTGCTGCTGGAATTAATGGTAATTCAAAGTTTCCTGGATCTAATTTGTCTTTAGCTCTATTTCTTTGGAAATTAACAACATAAATTTGATCTGTACTTCCAGATCCTGGATCAGAAAATATTTGTCTGTCTTTTGGTAATAATAATTATGAATATTGACTATATATTGCTCTAGTTGGAGAATCATCTAAACTTGCTTGTGTAAATGATCCACTTCCTAATCTATTACCATATGCTACTGCATATTGAATTGCAGATCCGGTAGTTCCTTCTGCTTTTTGTAATACATTAACATAATAAGGAAGTTGAGTAGCTGACATTGATTGAGTAAAATAATTTTGTAGTTCTAATAAATTATCACTCCATAATCCTGCAGTAACTGTTTCTTTAGTAGCATCAATTATATCAGCATTTACTTCATCAGTATTAAATATTTGAAAAGTTTTTCCGCCATTTGTTATAGCTGATAAATTTTCTTGTTGCTGGACATAATCTGCAACTGCTTGTGCTTTTATAGATTCTATAGTTTCTTCTGCAATAGCACCACCAGTTATTGGATCTTCAACATCCACCGGTGCTGATTCTCTAAGAAGACTTTTTGATGGTCTTTCAAATTTAGCTCCTCTAAATGCAGCTGCTTGACGTTGTAATTGATCTCTAAACGCTTCTGCTCTATCTAAACCTCTATCTAAACCGTCAAATCTATCTCTAGCTCTCTCTAATGCATCTTCACCTCTTTCTCTTGCAAAAGATCCAACTCTAGATCCAATTCTACTTAATCCACTTCTTAATCTTCCTTTAGATCTAGATTTAGATTTCTTTCTTCTGAATAATTGACCTTGCTTTGGTAATTCTTTAAGATTATGTATTTTATTCATTATTTACTCCTTTTAACCTCTCTGAGTAGTTGCTAAGTTAGCAGCTTTAACACGTATAGTTACCGTAGTGCTTCCACCTGTTTCGTTACCTATAATAGTAAGTTGAGCTGTTTTGTTTTTTGCTAGTTGTTTACCAACTATTCTAAATCCGCCTTGACTCAACGAAGCAATACTAGTTGCTTCTGCGTTTGGATTCACACTAGGAACGGTTGGTAGGATATTACTTGTAATTTCTTGTCCAGGAACTGGGGCTATTAATGCTACAGATGAGTCTGACAATATTGCTGAATAACCAAATGTAGAATTTGCATTACTTAAACCAAACGTAGAAGCTTGTATAATTGCAGCTTGACCTGTATTTAATGTTAATGATGATTTGTCTACTTGTACCGTTGGTATTCTTGTTGTAGTATTATTATCTAATGTTAATAATCTACTTTTCATAGCTTGAGTTTCGTCTGGTATAGCTTCCGTTAATGGTAAATTTTCAATTATTATACCATAAAAATCAGTCCCTAATGGATGATCTGGATTCCATAAATCATAATCTATTTCATCATCTGCTAGTGCAAATTGTGTTATATTAAAGGATCCATCGCCTTTTGCTAAAAGCTCTCTTCCTTTATTTGTTAAGATAGCATCTACCGTAACAGATGTATTATCTAAATATCCCATTGTATATTCCCTTTATGTTTTTCTTTTTATATAAATATTACGTTCATAAAAAAATTCATTAATTATTATCTAACTTCAAAATTACCTTTTGTTCCTGGTGATTTTGTTACTATTACTTTTGTACCATCTGTTTCAGTTATTTCTACAACTGGTTTACCATCTGGTGTATCTTTTGATTTAATATTAAAATCTGGACTAGATATTTTTGTTCCTTCAAATCGCTGTGCTGCTATTCCGCGCGGAAGATAATCTTGATATTCAGCCGGCCTAAATTCATATCCTAAACCACGTGAAGTTGAAATAACTAAATCTTGAAATTCTATAGTAGCATTTATATCTGCTTGGTAAAATGCTGTCCCGAATCTCATTTTTTCAACTATTGATTCTTCATAACCATCAAATGAAAATGCTAAATTTCCAGTAGATCGATTAATTACCGAAATTTCAGCTCCTCCCTCAGGTCTTGCCATTAAATTTGCCTCCCATTCATCACCAGCAGTTATATATCCATCACCTTGATAATTTACTTGTGGAATAAAATATACATCACCATTATCTATTGTTATTTCTAGAGGTTGAACTGAACCACCGATAAGATAAGCAGGTATTGTTAATATATCTCCAGATTTATAACCTTGGCCACGTCCATCATTAATACTACCTACTAACATACTATTTGTAATTGTAAACTCAATTCTACCGGTAAAAACAGGATTAACTAAGCCATTAGCATTTAATGTAACAATGTCTCCAACCTGATAGCCAGCTCCTCCTTTTTCAATTGTAATCTGATAGACTGCACCTGCACCACCAACTCCTCCTCCGGAGATATCAACTTTACATCTAGCTTTAATACCAGATCCGTCTGATGTAACAGCTGTTATTCCTTCAAATATAGTTGAACCATTACTTTGGAATATTGCTTGACTTATATCAATATCAGCATGCAATATCACTCCAATTGCAGTTCCAAATCCAGGATTAATTTCTAATGCTCGAGCATTTGCAGGATTATAAATATTAACTGTTATACTAGTTACTGATCCACCAGTTATAGTGACATCTGCATACGCTCCTATTCCATTACCGGTTAAGTTTGATTTTGGGATTAACGGTACATCTTTATATATGTTATTTGTTGCACCAACAACGTTTTGGGTAATTCCAGCCAATAATGCATTAGCAGTAGGTTGTAGTCTTCCTGCAGGATCTTTAGGGAGACCGCCTCCATTATATACTAAAAATCTATCACCTTGTTGATATAATACATATAAGTTTAAAGTATAAGAAGTTGTTGAAGCTGCAGATCCGGAGTTTTCAGGATACCATCCCATCATTCCTAACGGATGATTCCCAGTACCACCTATACTACCTATACTCTTAAAATTCCATTTAGCAAATGGAGAATCTTTTCGAAGAAATACTGTGTTATGCATAATATTAGCATTCCAATTATTTATTATGCCAGGAGCTCCAGAATTACTAGCCGGACCTGATTTTTTAAAACCAATACCAGTTGTAGTTGGTTGTTCTATTACATTTTTAGTTGTCCATTGACTAGTATCTAATGTTTGTGATCCATTTCCTCCAAATCCATATGCAACAGGTTTGGTAAATGGAAAATCATATCTAATCTTTTTGAATTCTGACAATCTACTAGATGTTATAAATGGTGATATTGCTTCTGATTCCCAATAAGGAGTAGATCCTGTAATATATTGTTCTGTTTCTTTATTAAATAATAAATACTGTCTACTATATATTGCTCCTTCGAAAGGATTTCTATTTGCGTTAATAACACTATTATAAGATCTTCGATCTGCTTCAATAATTTTTTGTTCTTTTTTTAATATTGTTTCAATATCTTTTGATGAAGCAGTTACTTCAAATAATTCATCATGTAATATAATAGATTCTAATTGCTTAGTACTGCCGGAGACAATTCCTTCTGGATTAAATACATCTAATGTTTGTGAATATTCATTTCTACTACCAGATAAATATTCTTCAGGATTAAATGCATCTAATGTCCCGGTGAAATCATTTCTACTACCAGTTAATTCACTAAATGAAGTATCAATAGTTTGTTCTAGTTGTATAGTGCTACCAGTAATTAATTCATGTTCTATATCAATTATTGGTTCTAATTGTATAGTGCTACCAGTAATAAAATTTTCAACTACATCAATTATTGGTTCTAGTTGTTTAGTTTCTCCTTCAATTTCATCATTATCTAAATCGATTGACCCGGTAAATGTTAATGATTCTTTACTAACTCTTGTTAATACTTTATCTCTACTTCTTTCTAATATATTTGGTTGAACTAAAACACCTACTGTTTTATCTGCTCGAGCAGGTAATAATTGTTCAACTTGTTTAAAAAATGATAAATCAAATAATGAAAATATTCGAAGATACGCATTCATATCATTTCGATCGATATATTTTTTCCAATAGTCTCTAGAAGTATTAACTAAATCTGGATATGCATATGGATCTATATTTGAAGGATCTCCAATTAAATCATCTAATATAGTGAATCCTAATTGAGCAATAATGTCTTCATTAATCATGGTTTGCGGAGAATAAAATACTCCCAATTGCTCTGAATCTAATGGAGCACTATCAAATTCATTTAATGATACACGATTCTCTGTATTTAACATTGATTGTGTAACTTGCGATTCTATACGAATTTTATTATCATCAAATGTACCAGCACCTAAAGAAATACCGTCAAAGAAGTATGTTTCTTCTATAGAATCATATGGAGTATCATTTGACCAATTAGTGAAATCAGCTGTTATTGTATTTAAAAATTGATTCGGTTGAACACCTCCAATACTAGCAGTATCTGCATGATTAATTTTTTGTGTTAAAGGAGTTCTAAATATTAATTCATCATATGCATCTTTATTTCCATCATATGCACTTGGAGCTTTTGTATGATTTTCAAATGGAGCGTCAGCTAAACTACTACTCCATAAACGTAATTCTTGAACCTGGCCTTGTAATCTATCTCCTCCACCAGTTCCGCCAATAATCATTTTTGCATTTGCGGTCGCACTTGGTAATGCAAATGTTCCTGCTGCAGATGCTGAAACAGTTCCGACAATTTTTCCATATTTAGCTCGTTTAGCTAATATTTCTAAATTTGGTCCGTCTTGTCTTAACAACGCAGTAGTATATCCACCATCAAATAATTCCATTTCGTCAGATTGTGTTCCATTAATATCAATTGTACCAATCGTGCCTCTTATAAATGTAATTGTAACATCGTGTCCACCAACTGTAAATAAATTCATTGTGGTAGGCATTGACGGATTTGTTAATACATTATCTGTTCTAAATCGTAGTTGTGCACTATTTACAATATCAGAATTAACTGACGAATCATATGAAACTTCGATTGTTCCAGCTGGATTTGCGATTAAATCTAATGCATAATCAAAATTATATTTTTCGTATCTAGGAGGACGCTTTATTCTAGGGCCACCATATTCTTGAATTGTTATTAATGATTGCGGAATTCCATAACAAGCTAATAATGCTTGAATACTTCTTTTAGTACCTTTTGTTTTCAGCAATCCAGGAATATTATTAACAATTCGTCTCCATATATTAAAAGTAACATCCTGTAACGGTACAGAAGCATCTCCTACACTATTTGATCCTGTTAAAGGAACTCCAAATTCATCTGTTCCTAATGTATATTTCCATAAGTCTTCTGATTGTGCTCCATTTGTTAATTTCCATCCAAATTGTTTTGCAACAGTATATAATAACTCATTAGGCATACCTAATTTAGGATGTTCATCTCTAGAACTAATCGAAGTCATTTTATTAATATACGTATACAATACGTCATAATGTTGACCTAACATATTAACAAATGTACTTAATTGCACTCCAGATTCATCTGATAACATAAATTTAGGTACAGCTTGTAATATTTTATTATTATTTCTTAAATCATATAATTCTGCTTTTTCATGTAGGTCATTGTACCATTGTTCAAATATACTACTAGTAATAGAATAATGTTGATATGGCCTAGTAGAATTTTTCTTTGGTATAGGAGTTATATAACTTCCGGTGACTTCCGCTACAGTTGGATTTAATACTGGTATTTCATTATTAAATAATCCAGAAGATGATTCATGAAATAAAAACTTTTCAAAATCATCAAGGCCACCTACTAGACTAGTATATAATGTCTTATTTTCAATTGCATTATTAACTGCAGCTGGACCTGATATTTGGGAAATTGACTCTGATTGTTGTAAATAATGTTCTAACAATTCTAACTTATATTTAAAATTATCTAATCTATCAGTTGCTGAACTATAAAATACAAAGTTATTAAAATCTGTATAATCAATATTAATTTTTATTCCACCAAGACTTCCTGAAAAATAATTATCAATTATCTGTTGTGATGTTTGTAATGAAGATCCTAATAATTCATTCCATGTTTTAAATGAAGTTTCATTAGATGTTTCTTGTTCTGTAGAAGCATACCAATTGGTTCCTTGCATTATATTGAACTTAGTAGGAATAACTTTTTCAGCAATTTGAATATTATCTACATATGGATTCTTTTTTTCTCTAACAATCCATAATTTTAAATTCTTTTTATATGTTTTATCAATTGGCTCATATAATTTAACAAATAGATATTTTCCAACTACTACACTATTAACATATTTTATAGTTTTATTCCTAGAAAAATTTAATAAATAACAATTATATGGATCATTAGTTAATGATGTTTGTTGAACATTATTAATGTAATTGTTAATAGATAATAAAAATGCTGGATTTCGTTCGTTAATAGCTTTTAAACGTAATTCTGTACGATCTGGTGAAATTTCATCTATTGCTAAATGTTGATTATTATAACTTCCTAATACATTTTCAAAGAAGTTAACAACTATTTTAAAATTTCCGCTAGTTAATTTTAATTTTAATAATTCTTGTTCAATATTAAATGATACTGGGGATGTTAATTGTATTTCATTTCCATTTTCATCATATATAGGATCTGAATAATTAGTTAAATCAATTTTTTGACATCCGGTAATCCATTGTCCTCCGGAATATATATGTAATTCATTTGCAGAATTTCCTGAAGTTAATTCTACTGATTGATATTGATATCTAGTTTTTTGAAATACTCCTAGATCTTCTGGTAAGAATCTTTTAGCTTCAATTGCTTTTTTAGCACTATTAATTTGTTCTATATTTGAATACTGTTTTAACATTATTAACCTTTATAGATATCAGCTCCCCATGTAGAATCTGCAAATGATCCCAATTGATAAGGTCGAACTTTCTTGTCTCCTTGTATTGTTGCATTAAAATCTCCATCTCCAGAAGATTCACTATGATTTCTACCATCACCAAAATCAGGTATATAATAAAACTGATTTCTTATAGAAGAATCAGATTCTAATTTAGCTAGAATCTTTGGCTGTAAAACAGATGGTCGTTTCGAGTAAAAGTCTTTTAAATTTCCTAATAAATTGCCTCCTCCATTCTTATTAATATAAGTATCCCAAAATTTTCCGGTCTTATTTGTAGCTGCAGCAGCTGGTGGAGCTGAATTATAAACAGTTAATGCAAATTGACGAAGTCCTTCTGCCCAACTTCTTTTATCTAGATCTGATATATTATCCCATGGAGTTATTGATGTCATTCTAGTACTAAAAGAACCTCTATTATTTGTTTTTGTGAATTTAGATGCGCCACTATAAAATGCTTTAAAATTTATAGTTGGTGTTCCTGCTGAAAAGTTTCCGTTTTGTTTACGTTTATTAAATACATCATATGATCCTTTTGGTTGTATCGGCTTAGATGTTCCTATCTGAGCTTTTAATGATTCATTCTGTTTAGCATTTCTTCCGCCAGATACTCTTTCTATTACTTCAAATCCTTCTAATACTGCTTTATAAAATGCTGGTATATCATTTTTCGAATGCCAGATTAAATATTTTAAATCTCTAGCATCTGGAAAAGCACCAATTAATCGTGTATTTACTTGTGTACGAAAAGATGCATATCTTAATCGCTGTGCTCCATTTAATACAGAATTCTTAGCTTTTAAAGTTTTTGCAATACCAGCTTTAACATTTTGATTTTTAGCTTTAATCTTAGCATATTCATTTTTTCTTGCTTTAATTTCCGGAGCTGCATCTAATCTAGTAGTTATACTTTCATTATATTTCGAATTTTTCTCTCGTTCTGCTTTGGTTGTCCAAAATCTATCAGACTCTGGATTAGTTCGTTGTTTTCCATAGAATTTTTTACGAATATTTGGATCTGCAAATTGAACGCCTGGATCATCTATTAATTCAATCAACCAATATGAAGTTGGTCTATTAAAGAAAACATTATGTTGTCCAGCTGCTTGGGGCTTCCAAATATCATAATTTGCAGCTTCTTCGATATCTACTATATATTCTAAACGAATCGATGGATGATATGAAGCATGTTTTGTTCGCATAACTCCTTTGGCTGCATCTCCTTTAATTTGAGCTCCATAATAATCCCATTGCATAACAGCAACTGGAGGATTGTATTGGTCATATATTGGAAAACCTGTTGGGCCTAATACTTTAATACTTCGTTGTTGAGTTGTCATTGTTCTTACAAGTCGAAGTTGAACTTCACAATTTAAAAATGTAGATGCGCCGTTTGGGTACATGTTTTGTTTGGTTTTACTTTTATTCATATCAAACGGCCTGACACCAGTAGCATCAGCTGATAAAGTCAATACAACCGTAAATTTAATTGTTTTTCCGCCTTCTTTGCATAATTTTTTAATATCTGGAGTTATAATAAATCCTATATCATTATCCCCTAATTTATTTCCGTCAATCGTTTGTTTAAATGGTATATCAGTAAATCCATAATAAGATCCGCCATTCCAATCCGGTTCTCCTTCTACATCTGCATATATATTAGGAATTCTTCTCAAATATTCCCATTGACTAGTTTTAATTCTATCTTCGTCACCTGGTGCCATGGCTGCTTGTCTCTCCGGAACACGATGCATTCCAGATACTGGATCAAATCCAGCTTCATCAATGTCAAAGTCTAAATCAAAGTCTTCGAATTCAAATTCATTAACAGTAGTTGATGGAGGAAACTTATAATAACTAAATGCAGTATCGATATTTTTAACTACAGATTTATTCGTATAGTTTTTTTGCATTTGTTCTATAATTATATTTTTGTTATTTGTAATCAAACTTATTCTTTCCTATTAACATTTAATGGTATAGACTGATGTCCTGATTTAGGAGCTTTAATTGTGTCTACGATAACCGGTCTTTCTCCATTAACAGATATCGAGTCTACAATTTCTTCACCAATTTTAATTATTGCATTACCGTTATTATCACGAGCTGTAACTGATTCTAAATTAGTTTTAAAATACATTCCTTTTGAATCATAATCTCTATATAATTTCATTTGTTCTTGTGTTGGAGCAGGCCCTGGGTCTACAATAGGCCTTTGTGGTAATAATTCTGGTTCTTTCTCTTCTCTTACCTTTTTAGCTTTAGCAGGAGGATTATATGCCAGTCTAACGTCAGCAAATGTTTTATCAAAACTATCAACAGTTTTGTCAAATCCAGCTAATCTTTTATTTTTAGCATCTATATCAGCTGCAATTCTTGCATTTTTTTTAGCAATTTCAGCAGCAATAGCCCTATTTTTTAAGGCCGCAGCTGCATTCGCAGCATCTCTTGCTTTTCTCTTTTTATTACCCATATTAGCTATATCCGTTTTTGTATTGCATTGAAACCACTTTCTGCTTTATGAAATCCATAATCAATTAGTCGTTTTGTAAAACTCTGATTATTCCCCCACCAGAATATCCAATTAGCTCCTTGATTCTTACAAATTTGTTCTGCTGCTTCAATTAATAGATTCATTGCTTCTTTTCTAACTTCTTTTTTACACTCTTTGCTACTAAGAGGCCAAGCTAATTGAATAATTGAAGAATTAGTTACGTAAAAAAATAAACAAGCACTAGGCTTTCCATCTACTTCTACCATTACACCATCTTTGCCATTATTAGGCAAAAAATCTCTAGGTGGGCCGCTTTCAACAAACCCCCATTGATCCCACCATTCTAGAAGCGTATCATAATCATCTTCTGTTGTTCTTCGTACGTTATATTGATTAGTAGAATTATTCATATATGTATAAATATTATACTACAAAAATATTGGAGATTAAATTACCTTGTAACTTTAAAGAAAAATTTGTCTGATATATATTCTTCAAAAATTCCTTCTTTAACTTTAAATTCTATACGATAATAACGCTCAGGCATCAAACCAGACATATCTAAACTTATAAAATTACTTTTTTCATCACAACTAACTTTTGTATAATCATTGTCATAAGGTATAATTATTTCATCAGTAGCGGCATCTAATATTGAGTATAATGAACTACTAGGCAAATAATTTACAGTTTTCACCGGAAATAAATTAGTGGCGGATTTCTGCGGATATTTATTTCTACCATATATTCTTATTTTTGATATTTCATCATCTTTATATGATTTCTTTAAAGTAGTATGAATTGCATATGAATCTATATCTATTTGAGACATACTTCCTGTTTCAAAACTAGAATTATCAAACATCATTAATAATTTAGGAACATATATTGTATGACTTTCTCTACTAAAAAATTTAATGCCTCCGGTAACAGATTCGCTAGATTCATCTTCGTCTGAAAATTTTATTATGAATCCATGATTTGGTGCAATATACCCATTACTACCAGATATCCATAATTTTACAGCATCAGTAACATCTATAGTTAAATCTGATGGTCTGTTACTAAATGATTCTGTAAAATGTGTACCTCCTTGGGTTGGTGAAGATGGCGATTTTTCATATAACCACGATCCTCCTTGTCCTGGATCTGATCCAGAACCATTTATATGAAAATTACTTCCTATAGGAAAATTAATATCAGCTGCACTAGAACTCCAAAAAACAGTAGATCCAGATGCTGGTCGACTCCATGAGCATCCATTATCAATTGGGAACTGATAATTTATAAATCCAGTACCATTAGTCCAATTTTGAGCAACTACATTAACATCAATTGTATAATCAACTGGTAATTCTTGTGCATGAGTTGTATATAATTTTAATATAAATTTGCAATCATTTACTGATTTATTATATCTAGATAATGATTCTGAAACTTCTGTTGTATCAAATTTGATTAATGATCTAGATAAAGCAAAAACTCCACCTGTTCCACTATTTGATAGTTGTTTTCCAATTTGTAATATTTCATCTAATCCAGTATTTACTTTTGGATCTGCTTGATATAAAGTAGCGTCTTGAGATGGGTACATTATTTTAAACATAATATTATATTCTTTTTATTAAAAATTTACTACTCTTCCTTTAATATCTTTATTTGGAAACTTAACTTCAAATATACTAGGATCTAAAGGAGGATATATAACTCCTTGTCTAGATGCAGAATTTAAATCATATACATTACCGGAGTAATTATTAGCTGTATCAAATTTATTAACAAATGTTACATCTATTATACTATTTACTCCATTTACCCTGCCTAATATATTCATAATTTCAGACATTACTATAGGCTGATTAATTTGCCATTTATCAATTATAAAATAGTCTTGTAATTTATTAATACATTTTAATAATACTTCGTTACTATTAAAGTTAGTTCCAACTGTTATTTCAAATTCAATACCAATATTAACTATAAATGCATCTAATATATTTACTGCATCAGTTAACATTCTATAAAAACCTAAGTAATTTTTTAAATTTGTTTTAATAGCAGGATTTAATTTTGTTAATTTTGAATCTTGATTTAATCCTAGAACATATAAATTCATTGCTAATGGATTTGGAATTCTTGTGTCTTCCATTTGTCCTTGTGATAATTGATCATCTGGAACCATATATGCTTTAGAAACTGATCCAAATTTTGAAGGCATCGAATAACAACGTATAATGTAATCATCTCTAGTTACCAATCTATTTTGGGTTGCAAAGTTAGCCATCGCATTATTTTTTATATCTTGTACTGAATCTTGCGACTTTCCTCCACGTGCTGGTTGTTCGTTATTAACAGTTACACTCGATTTAACAAAGTTTAAAAGCGCACCTGATAAAACTGCATTTGGATCGTCATCAAATTGAATATTACTTATTTTTGTAATAACACCAGCTGGAACATTATCAGCAGTGCCTCCACCTGTAGTAAAAGTAACAGTTAGTGTTGTATTTGCAGGAGCTTGTCCGTATGCCCTAGTATATAAAAAATTTGATGGATCGATATCTACGTCAATTGGCTTTCTAAATGCAGCTAAGCCATTTCCTACATTATCTGGGTTTGGAATAATTTCTTCGTCATTATTATCAGAAATCCCAGCTCCAAATTGTAATTCTAATGTATTATCACTTCTTAGTCTAGTTATAAAACGTTTAGATGTTTTCTTTAATTTTAATAAACTAGGACTAGATGATCTATAAGAAGATAACTCTGGGTCATTTTCTAATAAGTTTGGAACTTCTTGAAATAATGTGTCTTGAGCTAAATAGTCTACTTGATACCATATATCTCCGTCTGACTCTGTACATTGTAATATATCAATCACATTTGTACCTGGTAAAACTATTTTATCATATTGTTTAGGAGAAGTAAAAATAAATTCAGCTGTTTCAAGTTTACCAGATACTACTTTTGCTTTCTTCTTTAATAGAAAATATATTGGTTCTTTAGTTGTTTCATCAGCTTCATATACTGTAACAGTTGTTGGACTTAAAGAAGAACTAAATGAAAAATCAACAGATTCTAAAGTTCTAAATTCTGCAGGTCCTCCTTTTTGTTTTAATTGCATTCCAGGTTTTATTGTTAAGGCATAAGTATAATCTGGAACAATTGTTCCATTAGAACTTTTTGCTGGTATTAATTGAAATACATCTACATTACAATATGAAGGAATAGAATTTTTTGCTTTATATCCTAATGATTTAGCTAAATCATATACATTTTTACGCTCTGAAGCTTGTTCTAATAATGACTCTTTTAAATTATTGTCAGCATAATAACTTAATACATCGCCAACATATGCTGCCATTTCCATAAACATCATTCCAGGAGATGATTCATTGAAATCATTAAAATCATTAGGAAAATATTGTTTAGTAAAATCTATTAAATTTCTTCTAAACTGTCCGAAGTCTTTTCCTAAATATGATACATCTTTTTTTACATCCATAATTTTCCTTTAATCATCTTTTATCTAGGTTGGAATAAAGCTAGTATTGCTAGCAAAGTTTTTAACAGCTTCAGTTTTTATTCCTTCATCTCCAGCAAATATTGTTATTTCTTGTTCAGACTCATTTCCAGTAACTGTAAACCCTAATGATATTTTTATCTTATGATTTAAATTTGGGTCTTCTTCGTTAGTAACTATATCAAATTTAGTAATTGATAAATATGGCAACCAATAATTAGTTGCTTGAGTAATAGTTTCTACTATAAATTTCTTAATACCTGGATTATTTGGTTCGAAAACTGCCTTAGCTAAATCAGTACCAAAATCAGGCTCCATGTAACGATCTCCTTTAGTAGTTAATATTAAAGACATAAAGTTAGTCTTAGCTTGTTCTAAAGTTGTAAACGACTTCTTAAACACTCCGTTTCCAGTAAATGGAAATTGTACACCTATAGCTACATTAGGGCGTAGGTTTAATTGTTGTGCCGGAGTAAGTTTACCCCATTCAGTTTCCCTAGCCGTTTGAATATCTACTTGTGTAATTTTATATGCCATTATCTATTTTTCTTTTTATCAATTGCTTTCATTAACGCACTATAATCACGATTCATTGCTTTTGCAATTGCTGGATCTTCAACTGCTATAGCTTGACCCGTTTCCGGATCACTAACAGTACTGGTACTAGCGTTCATCATATTTCTTTGCATCCCAAAATTCTTAGCATTTGCTGATGTCATATGAATATCTTCATTCATTATATCAGCATAATTAGTTTGCTCTCTTAATGCTCCTGTTTCATTTAATATGTCTGAAAATTTATTTTCTTTAAATTTATTATGTACTTTATTTGGCTTAACAACAGGCCTGGGCTTTGGTGCTGCAGATTGTTTTCCTTTTATTTCATTAATTGTACTCTGTAACCCTTCATGTAAAATTTCTGTTAGTTCTTCTTTTATTACATCTCTAACAGTTTCTTTTACTATTTTTTTTAAAACTTGGATAAACTTTTTTTGTTCCATGATTGTTCTTCTTTTCTTATAAATATTAACATTAAAAATTTACAGGCGCCGGCCATCCGGTACTTGTTTTAGGTCCATAAATATTTTTATTTTTAGTATCAATAGCATAATCTCCTGGCTTTCCTAATTCGTTAACCGGTGGTTCTGTTACATTATATGACTGTGCTGGGGCTTCTTGCAATGATGTTAATAAACTTTGTTGTTGTTCTACTAATTCTTCTATTGCTTCAACTCTTGCTGTTATATCTGAAATTCCTACATTAATTTCAGAATAAAAT
>Ga0098037_1000569_pt1 | contig 18539 bp, 38 predicted proteins | sample 5_EtaG_FD_75050 | JGI IMG/M metagenome (GOLD analysis project Ga0098037, IMG submission 75050) | Marine viral communities from the Subarctic Pacific Ocean - 5_ETSP_OMZ_AT15132 metaG | ecosystem: Environmental > Aquatic > Marine > Oceanic | place: Pacific Ocean | collected 2015-01-08 | reverse complement strand
TCCCATTATAAATTATATTCCAAATAAGAAATACCAAATATATTGAAAACAAAATAAATCCTATTCCAAAAAATACTATACTCATGATCTATTAATTTGATTAATTGCTATACTAAATAATAATATTGTCCCTGGCCAATGTGCTGAGTACATAGCTTCATCAGTATTACCATATAATCCTAAACCTACTGAATATAATAGGCATATAAAAGCTATACCAATTGGATACCATTTTAAAACTTGTTTTTTCATTTTATCTATATTTAATTGATTCAATTTTACTTGTTCCTGTATTTATCATTTTAAATACTTCTTTCCAATTACCTTCATCAGCTGTCCATTCAATATCATCTTTTCTATGTGGTATTTGCCAATTACTATAAGCAAAACCATGTGTGTGAATTCTATAATCTCCTTCATCATTTTGTTTTATAGTCCATCTATATGAATTGTCACACATACAACTAATTAAGTTAATTTTAATTTCTCTTGGTTTACCTTCTAATTCTAATTTAGGAGGATTTATTGATAATTTTCTATATTTACTCATAATTTTTATTTTTTATAACCTTTATTTAACATTTTTTAACTTTCTTACTTTGTAAATATAACATCAATATTTCTGATAGCCAAATATTTACATACAAAAGTTTTTATTTCACTTCAACTGTTCTCCAGTATTGAGCATCTGGATCTGTTTCTGCTATTTCTTTTTTAATATCACCTACTGTGTAAACACCTTGGGCTGTATTATCTAAAGGGAATACAGGTGTATTATCCTCTAATAACCATGCTAAATCATTTGTAAATCTCATTCCATTACTTCGAAATGCTATCTCAACAACTTCATCCATATCCCCATTTTTAATATTTACTCCAAATGTTGTACTCATAATTTATTTTTTATGATCCTAATAATAAGTTGTTATTTTCTAATCCAACTTTCCAAAATCTAGTATGCCATAATCCTTTTCTTACACCTTCAATCATATAATCATCTTCTACATGACCATCATCAGCATAAGTTGCTATCATCACTATACCCATATCAAAACAATCTCTAGCATCATCTCTTCTGCCTTCTTTAATTGCTCTTAATCCATTTTCCCAAGTTTTAGTAACTGGTTTATTTGTTGTTTTTGACTTTATTTTCATAACTTATTTTATTTATATAACTCCTAATTCTCTTGCTCTTGTATAACCAACTATTCTACCATCATCTAAAGCATATTTTCTTTTTGTTTTAGGTAATGATTCTTGAACTTGTTCCCAATCTAACATCCCTTTAGGATACTTAGTTTCTGTTTTTATTGGTCCATTTTTTGTTTTAGTATAATCATAAAACCAAGTGGTTACTGAACCATCTGAATGTTTGACTACTCTAGTAAATTTTTCTAATACTTCTGTTGGTTGTTCTACTGGTCTTCCTCTTTTCATTTTATTTCCTCCACTCCAAATAATTTTAAAAATTGTCTTAAGCTTAACTGCTTTCTTAAAGCTGCTTTTTTAATTGCTTTTTTTCTATTAAAAGCTCTAATTTTACCAATTGCTTCTTTTGATGAATCTGATAAAAAGTAATATTTGTATTTATTCATAACCTTAATTTTTTAATTGTCTAAATATAACATCCATTTAGCCAAAAGCCAAACAAATATTAAAGAAAGAAAAATGGGTATTATTGTATTTGTGGTAAAGTTACACCAGTACTATTTAGTTCTTCTGATGATACATTTATAGTGGAAGGAGCTCCTGTTATATTAACACTACAATTTCCAGCTCCTCTAATTATAGATTCATTTGAGGGTATTGTTAATCCTGGAGTATAAACAAGTGATGAATTACCCTCAGGTACAATTATGCCTACTTTATAATCATCATTAACAATCATATCTCTATCTATATTTGTTAAACTTGTAAAAGTTGAACCTGATATATATTTTGGAGTGTTTGATATTTTACCAGTAATAGGGTCAGCAATTATTGATATAACAACATATGATGTGCCTTGTGATTGATTATTAAATGTTAATGTAGCCATAATATTTTATATGTTATAAATATAGAAAAGTTATTATTTATTTAATTTTTATCTTCTTTACTTAATTGGATTTCTAAAGATAACATATAACAGAAATCAAATAAAAAATATGGGTCTGATTGGATTAATAAGCTAAATTCTTTATCAGAAAAATCTTCTAAAATTTCTTTAAGACCTCTAGTTATTATCATCTATTTTTTTTAAGTAATTTAAAGCATCTTTTATTTTAACACAATCTTCATATCTTTCTTCTTCCTCATACTTAATTAAACTTTCTGATAAAGTGTGATGAAAATCCTTTTTATGGATAGTAATATCATAAACTGCATCCTCATCAAGAGATATTACACTTAAGGCATGATGATATCGTTTTGTGCTTTTTAAATTTTTTAAAACTGTTGATACTAATGCTTCTGAGACTCTCATATCTCCATTTTTAAGCATCATCTCAAATTCTTCAGCATTTTTTACTTCAAATTCTCTAGGCATAATCAAAATAAGTCTAAAAATTTATTATTAATTTCTTTTCCTTTCAACTTTTGGAAAAATTCATCTTTCTTAAGAGTTTTAGTAGCTAATTTTTCTAGATGATTTTGTTTAGCTTTTTTAAAATCTTTTACAATTTTATCATGCTTTTTTTTCTTAAGAGGTTGTATTTTTCTTTTTTTCCTCATCTATTATAAATATAAATAAAGATTAGATAAAAGCCAAATTTAAATCTATTTATAGCTGACAAGGTTATAAGGATCATTGTCATCTTTTTTATCACCATCTAAACCTAATTCTTTTAGCCTTTTCATATGATAATCATCTAATTCAAAATTAATAGCCTCTGTTGTTTTATTTAAAGGAACATGGTCTTCTAATTGTTCAATATCTTTCTCTGTAAAAACATTATCAATGTATAGAAAATAACAATTATAACAAAGAAAATGAATATTATTTTTATTATAGTTCTTTTTATTTTTATCTTTAAAATTTAATATTAAAGGTACTTTATAATCTGTTACTCTTCTTTCTTTAAAACCACATTCACTACAACATTCTTCTAAGTAACCTTCAGTTATTAATCTATATTTTATTTTCTCTGGTGTGAATGATGAAACATCTACTCTACCTTCAATTATATCTAACAAAACAGGTTCTTTACCTTTTGATGATAAAAATTTAGGTATACCCTTACCTTGTTGATTTTTGTGTAATTCAAATAATGTTTTACCTGTTTCTTCATCAGTATAAAGCTTCATATAACGCTTTAAATGATGATAAGAACAATTTAAATATCTAGCTGCTGATTTTACTGATTTTGTTTTATTCATAGCAGCTAAACACATTTCTTTTGATATTGGTTTAGCTTTTGGCATTTAATCTTCAGGATCAATTATATTAAATGGTCCTTTTAAATTATCTTTGTCAGTTGGACTGTCAGATTTTGTTCTTTTAGATGGGGGAGTTTTTAACTCTTCATATTCTTCATATTGTTCTTGAGTTAATACTTCTAAATCAACCCAAGTATGATCACCTGTCCCTCTCATAACTGGAACTCCTCTTTTAGCTGATTCTGTAGAACAGTTAACACAAGTCTTAGTTCCTGGGAGGATTTCTAATCTTTTAGGTGGTATTTCAATATCACATTTAATACAATTCATTATTTCATCGATTACTGTATACATATCATTAAATTTTTTATTGTTTAAATAATTTTAATTTTTTTAAAAGAGTATATAATTGGTTTTCAGTTTTAACATAATATTTCTTTCCAGTGTTTTCTTCTTCAATATAATAATCTTCAGGTTTTGATTCTGTGTTAAAATTATAAACCCACCAAAATATTACCTCAGCAGCTGCTATTCCATATGTTTCTATAAGAAGTTGCTCTATTATTTTATAATGCTCATCTTCAAAATGTACTAGATGTACTCCATATTTAATATCTAAAATTTCACTTCTCATATGAAGGTTTTTTAAATCAAGCACAATTTCTGTAAAGACTTTCTTATGTTTTTTTAAAATAGATTTAGGATTTTCTTTAACTGTTAGGTTTTTTCCTCCTAATTTACGTAACTCAGTTTTTAAACTCTCTCTCATTAATTTGTAACTTTAATTAAATCTTTTTCATATGTTTCTAAACTATTAATAGTAATTTTTAAATTACCTAGCTCAAATGATCCTATTTCACCACTATCCTGTAGTATTTCTGATAATTGAGATATTAATTGCATATCCTGTTGTTTAAATGAAGTTCCATTTATTTCAACAATTATATCATCATAATCATATTTGTCTTCAGCTTCATCAACATATTCAGCACCATGTAATCTTTTATTTAGATCAAATGAAGTGTTAGGTTGTTCTTTTTCTTGATATAAAACAAAATCCTCTAAATCAACATATATTCTATCACACCAAGGTTCTAAATGATATAACAATTCAGGATGACAATTTTTAACCCTAATACCTACATTATATTTAGGAGGTATAATTGGTTTCATCAATTGATCATGTTTACAATAATGACCCCACTTACGAATAAATTCTCTTGTTGATTTTTGATTTTGTATTAGCCATTCATCTGTTTCTCTATTTTTCATAAACACCTCACCATTTGGGTTACGTTTAGCTCCATCCGCAAACCTTGATCCTCTACAAGTCATATGGTAGACACATCCTTCCCAGGTTTGAATAAATTTAATACCATTTAATTGAAAACGATTAAATATGTCTGTATCTTCTTTTGATTGAGGGGCAAATATAGCATCATGTCCCCCTATTTCTTGAAAATCTTTTTTATAAAATGCCCAAGGTGCAAATATTCCTTCAGTGGTTTTATCTAGTCTATCTAAACTTGTTGTTTGTAAATGAGCCATTAAAGTTTCTTCACTAAATTCTTCAGGTTCAATTCCACAATCAAATAATATTTTTTCTGGTCCTGGTGGGTGTAATGGTGGTTCAATTCTAGTGAGGGATACTATTCTAGAACCACCTCCAAGATATTTTTCAACCGCATCTAAAGCATAAGGGCATAAATACATATCAGCATGATAAATCATACAGATATCATTTGTAGCTACTTCATTTACTAAAGTATCATATAATATAGTATGACCTAAACGTGTTGGTCCTTCATTTCTAATTGCCTTAAATAATGGGTCTTTTTCCATCATTTCTTTACACCATTCCCAAGTATTATCTTTATCACTAAAGTCATCTGCTACACAAATTTCTACTTCATGGTCACCTTGGTTTTTACGAATTGAATCATATGACCATTTAAGGTATTTAAGATTATTTCTACTTGGTTGGATAATTGATATTTTCATTTTTGATTATTTAGGTTGTAAAATAGCTAATGTTTGAGTTGAATGAACTATTGAAGCTACTTCATTAAAATATTTTAAAGCTATGCGCCTATATCTTTCACGATCTGGCATCCAGAAGTCATGAAAAAATACTAATCCATCTTCTTTAAGATATGGTAAACAATACTCAGCACAAAACTGTCTAGCCCTACCATCTATTAATATTCTATCATATTTTTTCTTTATTTGTGAAGGATATTCTATATAGGTTTTGTATCTATCAGGAGTACTTGGAAAATCAGACCCACCATCTTCTGTTGGTATATGATAATTTTGTATATTTTTGATTTTATCTTCTTTAATTTTATCATTAACTTTATCATACCATTCTTTATTATGTTCAATGGAATAATATTTTTTAACATATTTAGAAAAAAGCATAGTACTGCCACCACAGCCCCATTCTAACATACTTTGTTCTTTATTTAAAAATGCAATTATTAAATTAATTTCAGAATCATGCATCCATGGTTTACTTGGTACTTCACTCATATTTGTGTTATTGTTTGGTTTGGAAATTGATAATGACATACACCATCAATCATCATATTTTTATGACTACAGTCATGTATTTGTTTATCTTTTATTTCTTTTAATAAGATTTTATATGATTTAGGTGATATTAAATGGTGTTTTGTTAAATCATTTCTTAGAACACATTTTCTTAAAAATCTCTCACAGGTCCACCCATTAAAATACTCCCAGATTTTGCCATTATAATTTTTTATTTTTGAAATTGCTTTATAAGTCTCATTTAAATATTCTTTATCATTTAAATAATCAATTTTAGAAATGTTTATAAAATAAAAATTAGTTTGAGGAAAAAAATCATTTTTAATAATATCCTCAAAATTAAAATTATACTTAATCATTCCTCCATAACCTATACTACCTAAATAATAAAAATCAGCTTCTGGTATTTCTTTAAAGAAGATTTCATAATTTAATATAATATCATTAGATGATTTACATAACCATGTTATGTTATTTACTTTACAATAATCAACTAGTAAATTATCTAAATCAGCAGTTCCAAAGTTATGTCCTCTGTTAATTTTAGAATCTAATATAATACAATCTGGAAAATATTTTTTCCATACTTCGTTATTTTGGTCTTGTAAATTGCAACTATAGTTTGTCGCTACTATTATATTTTTAAATTCTTCTAATACCTCTAAATTATATAATATATATTGTTCTAATGTCTCAAGATCATCTTCATTAGAAATATACCCTATAGTACCATAATATGTTTTATTAATAAGTTGCTTTAAATTCATCTGGTGATATTAAAGTTAATAATTTAGTTCTATTAGTATTAAAATATTCCCATGAATCAATACCTTGTTGTAATTCATTTTTATCTATTTCAAAATCTTTTTGATTTTTTAAAATAACACCTACACCCCAATCATCATCTACCACAAAATGTTTATGTTGTGGATTATTTATTCTGGATTGTAAAAAGGCTTTATAAACATCTCCATTCCAATTTATTTGCCCATTTCTTGGAATTTGAGCATGTGCTTTAGTTGGTGGATTACAATCATGCATAGCAATTACACCTGTGTCAATACTATGTTTTAGACTATTATTAATATCTTTAATAACTTGAGTACTATGATGTAAACCATCAATGAATACTATATCATATTTAATATCAGGATGGTCTTTAATTAATTCAAAAAAATCATCTGATGTAACTGGATAGTTTACTTTGGGATGTACTACACCTTCAGCCCCTGGGTCTACTCCATCTTTATGAGGAATATTTACTGCTTCAATACATTCACCATTAAAAACTCCAATTTCTAAATAATTTACAAAGTTATTCTTTTTTATAAAAGTATTTATAATATCAAATCTACGCATTATATTAATGTATTATAAAATTCATTTTGTTTTTCTTGACGTTTAATATCTTTATCATGTATTAAACAATATTCTTCTTCAGGTGGTAATTGTGAAAAATTCTCATAGCCTTCTAATACTTCATGTACTTTATTTTTCCATTTTATTTTACCATCATTTCTATAAATCCTCCATTGATAATCTGGGAAATTAATCCATCCCTTTTTATTAACATTCCATCTCCATTTTTGAATATGTTCTGGAGTGATACCTTTTACAGTATTAATTCTGGGTACTAGAAAAACATCTATTGTATTATTCATTTCTAATATCGCCCATAAATCTTCAAGTATTGATTTAGTTGGAAGTTCATCAGCATCAATTTGATATATAAAATCCCCAGTACATAAAGATGTTAGTTTATTTTTCCAATCAGCAAAATGTCCTTCAAATGAACCATATACCCAAGAAAGCCCTTTATTAACAGATTTTGCTCTTAAAAATTGTTCTATTTTTTTATGACCCTTATTCATGTCATATAACACAACAATTTCATCTTCTGGTCTTTTATTTTTTAATAAAAAATTTACTAGTCTTTGAATTTCTATAAATTCATTACAGACTGTTATTGCATAACTTATTTTCATTAATGGTAGGCTATATAAATCATTTCTTTACCTTTCTTTTCACCCTCTTTCCATCTAGCAATGTTATATTTTGATTTAATGAAAGATAATTTATTTTCAACACTTTTCATTGATTTTAAATTCCTAATTGTTATAGTGTTTACTATACATTTAGGTTTTTTAGGTTTCATAGTAGGCTTATTGTTTTCATCCTTGCCCATTTGTTTTTGTTCTTTTGTGATAAAAGAAGGATTAGACACATGTACTGTTAATCTTATCATAATTTTTAATTTTAGTTAAATATAATGAAGGTATATATAAAAGCCAAACTATGAGGGTAAAACTTCAATATAACTTAAAGCATCTATAAAATCTTTTTCATCAAACATTTTCATAGTACTCATATCCATTCTATATTCATAATATTCATCTTTTTTACCAGGTATAGGATATTTTTCTTTTTCTTCTTCTTTAACTAGTACTGCTAATACAGCAGCCCATTTCCAATTTTCAGTTGAACTTCCATTAGCAAATACCATACCTTTTTTAGGTAAGTTAATAGTTTGAGGAAGCCAACTTTGCCCATTTTCATCCTCAAATGAGAGGTCAATATATAATTCTGGAAGGATTGATAATTGTTCCTCTAAAAATGGTTCACCTTTTTTCATTAATGAATTACTTTGAAAACCACAACCAAAACAAGAATAATTAGTTATTTTATCATTTATTTCATTAGTATAACAAGCATCACCCCCACATCTAGGACATATTATTAAATTATCTGTGTTCATATTTTTTGTAATTTTGGTATTTTTAATTTAGGTAATTCTTTTTTCTTTGATTTTTTTAATTTTGGTAATTTTAAATCAACTTGTTTTGGAGTTTGGGTGACATTATCTTCTAAAATTATATCTAATTTTTCTTTCATTTTTTTATAGCTAAAATTATCTTTAGCATATGTTGCTTGACGTCTAGCATTTGGAATATAGGTTTTATATTTTTTGTAAGTATCTTTTAGTACTTTATTTAAAGTCATAATATCAACATCAAACCACTGTGAACCTTCAATTAACCATTTATTTTGAGCACTTTTATGTACTGGGCCTAATGTACCAGGTAATAATATACTCATATCAGGTTTTAAGAAATCTATATGACCTGACCATTCTGATACTATAATTGGTTTTTTAACTTGAGTAAATTCAAGTAATGGTCTTCCAAATCCTTCTCCTTTTGTTAAACTAATCATAGCTTTTATTTTTTTATGATTATATAATTCATTAATTTCAGAATTTGAAAAATCTCCATGCAGTAAATAAACATTAGGTAATTTACCTTTAATTGTTTTTTTAATTTCTTCTATTTTATTTAATATTAAATCTCTATCAACATATGAAACCCCACTATGACTTGTTTTTAAAATTAATGCAGGTTTTTGTTGTTTATTTTTAAATGTTTCTAAAAAGGATTTAATTAACACCCCTATATTTTTTCTATCATGCCCAAAATCTCCTTGTATCCAAGTACCAACAAATAAATAACAAAATGATTCTTTAATATCAGATAAGTCTAAAGTTGAATCTACAGGTTTATAAGTATCTAAATTTAAACCTTCAAACAATATATCAGTTTTAGTATTTAATTCTATATTAGCTATAAGTTGTTGGGTTTGATTATCTCTTTTCTGGAATTTAGATGTTTTTAATGCTTGTATTGAGTGATTAGAAGAACCTAAAATTAAATCCATTCTATTACATCCTTCAACCCAATCAGCTGAGGCCACAGTAGATTCAATTCCTGCTGTTATTCCTATATTATAATGTCCTTGAGGCATAAATTCATTTGGGATTGTTATTTGCACCCAAATATCAGGCTTAGGATATTGTTTATTAGGTTCTGGATTAAAAATATGTTGATTTAAAAAGTTCCATTCTGGATGGTCTTCAATAAAACCCCAAGGTGTATTTCCCCATCTTTGGGGTATAACTTTTACATCATATTTATTTAACTCAATAAAAGCTTTTACTACATCTCTTCCTCTTGCCCCATAACCTGAGTAGGTATCAATTGGACAACTTATTATAACTGTTTGTTTACTCATCTTAATATACTAAATTATGTGTTTGTGTTTTTTTAAAACTTTTGCTTGTGTTAATTATTTCATATTTTTCTCTTGGTTCCCAAGTATCAAATAATTCATTTACAGCATTGATTATTCTATTACTCATTTTTCTAGCAGTAAAACCTGCTTCATCACTTAAAGCCCATTCTCTACCTTTTTGTCCTATTTCTTTCCTTTTTTCTCTTCCTAAATCATAAACTTCTCTTATTCTATCAGCTGCATCTTCAGCTTTACATCTATCATCCCAAATATAAGGAGTTGGAGGTGAACCTTGAATTGATCTAGAGGTTGGATAAACTGGAAAAGCCCATTCACCATGTTTTTTATATTTACCTGTATTATTTGAAGGTAATTCAGGTGATGGTGTAAACCATTTTTTATTTTCATCTTCAAATCTCATTTGATCTTGCATCCCACCTGTAACATTAGCTATAATAGGATTACCTGTTAACATTGCTTCTGTTAGTGTTAATCCCCATCCTTCATTTGATGTTAGAAGAATTTGACAGTCTGTCATATTATATAATAAATTTAAATCTTTTGTTGATAATTTTTCTGTTGAAAATTTAATAGCATTTGGATATTTTTCATCAAATAATAATTCTTTTAATACTTTTAAATTAGTACCAGCATCATGAACAATTTCAGTATGTAATAAAAATCTACATTTATCTGCTTTTTCTTTAGGTAAGCTATCTAAGAATATTTTAAATGCCCACATTGTATCAGGGATTTGTTTTCTCCTAATGTTTCTTGAATTAAAAAATAAAGTAAAGTCTACTTCATCATTATTAAAAAATTTCTTTTTCATATTTAAAACATCATCAGAATTTTTATCAATTGGGAAATAATGATCTTCATTTAAACCATGAGGAACATATTTTATCACTTTATCTTTAGCTTTATCTCCTAAAACAATTTTGTTTATATTTTTTGTTTGTTTTGATATAGCTAATAAAGCATCACATGATTCATAAAAAGCACTATTGTATAAAGGAGCTGGATAATCATCCCAAATATTAAGATATATAATAGGCATTTGTTTCCTAATTTCATTTTCCATTTGGAATAACCATTCAAAATATCTTGGATCTGTTATAATAAAAATAGCGTCTGGTTTTTCCATTTTTATTAAACTTCTAACAATATTGGGGTCTCCATATCCATTAGTTGGATATAAAATAACACTAGAGTCATTTAATTCACTTAATTTATTAGTTTCTCCACTTAAATCAATTTTTTTACCTACATCTGGATGTTGGATAGCTCCAGCTATTTGCACCCAATTAAAATGTTGGCAAGTATTCATAACCATTTCTTTGGCTACTGTGGCTACTCCTGAGTGTACTCTCATATCATCACATATTAAGAGTATTTTTTTTCTTTTCTCCTTAGGTAGATATTTAAAATCTTTATTCATATTATAGTTCTAAATTGGTGTGGTTATTTATTTTTTTTCTAAATTCTTCATCTGTTAAATAAAGATGAATAGCTCTATCTGATAATTTTTGGAATGAGAATTTTCTTTTAACACATTCTATTTTAAAATTTTCAAATAAATCACTCTTAACTTTAACACTTGTAAGAGTCATATTTTTCTTTTCTGCCATTTTGGTTTATTTGGTTAATAATTATTTTATATAAATATATCAATATTCCTAAAGGTTACTGCCTAACCCACATAAATTTGTGTTTTCTTTAAAAGCACAAAAAGTACAATTCCATTTACTAGGATTTGGTAACATTTCTTTTTTATTATATTTATTTTCATTAAAACACTCATTTATAAATTCATTTATTGCTTGAGTTGCCCTTCCTATTTTAATTTTTCCTGATGGTGGTGAGTACATTTGAAATCTTTTTTGTGGGTAATCTCCACCTTCATATACTTTTCTTCTTGTTATAAAAAACTCAATATCAATATCTTTTTCATCTACACCAAACTGTTCTGAGAAGAATTTTTTATATAGGATGAGTTGAAATTGTTTGTCCTCATCTTTTTTAACATAATCTAACTTCCAACCATTAGTAGATGTTTTAATATCTATTATTTTAAATTTATTAACTCGATCATTATACATTACAATATCTAAATAACCTATAAATAAAACATTAGGGTTGGATGAAATTGGGGGCATTGTAATAGGAGTTTCTATTCCTACCAAATGCCAACCACGTTTTGAAAAATATTTACCTCTATTCTTTTTTAAATAATTTAAAATTTCCACCCCATCTTGATAAAATTCACTTAATTCACCTGGATTAGAAAAATGTTGATTATTGTTTTTCTTATATTCATCCTGATAATGTTCTCTGATTTTATCTTTTAGTATTTCTAATATATCTTCTCTATCAGCTGCCGCTCCACTTTTATCATACATTACTTGAATGTAGTGTTGAAATGCTTCATGTAATGCTTTTCCAAATACAGTATGAACACTTGGGGTATAAATTTTATGACCATCTCTATACTGTAATGCCCATTGTTTAGGACACTTTTTCCACATTGAATATTGTGAATATGAAATGTTTTTTTGAAAAGCATAATTAACTTCTCTTTTTGGAGTTTGTTGTATCTCCTTTACTATAGTTGGAATTTTAGGCATTTATTTTTTCCATTTATCACGTCCAACTAATAAACCAATTATACCATAATTAGCTACATCTAAAAACGTGTCTTCCATTCCTTCACCTTTTACAAAACTTTTACCATTTACTAATAAATTTCTTAGTCTAGATACTTTATCTGTTAACCTAATTGCTAATCCAGTTAATGAAAATTTTTTATCATTTTCTTTAGTTAAATCTCCACCTAATGAAATATTTTGTAAACCATAATCCATATGTTTACGAGCAAATGTTTCATACATTTCATCAGTAATTTTTCTAAATTCTTTAGATAATTCAGGATATTCTTCTTCAAAAATATTTAATACTTCAAAATCATGACCCGCACAAGGTGAGGTTTTTCTTGATTCTAATAAATCTTCTATAAATTTATCTTCTTCTATAACTTGGTCTTTTATACTCATGTAAAATATTTTTTAATTGCCTCTAATCTATCATCAGCTTCAGCTAGTAAATTTAATGCTTCAGTTGCATCTGCTAAAAAATCATTTGCTGTATGGTCACCTATTCCGACTGCTTGGTTTTCTAATAAATCTAAAGCCATTAATGCTTTTTCTTTATCAGCTAAAGCTTGTGCCTTTAATGCTGCTATAACTTTACTTTTTTTCATTATTATTGTTTTTATATGGAAATTTTTTATTTAAAACTGCTTTTCTTTTTTTACATCCACAATCTTTTCCTACTTTTTTTGATATAGCATCTACTACTTTTTTAATCCCCGTAGTTGTTGTGAATTTTTCAATACTATCTCCTAATCCTTCACTTTCCTGCTTTTTCATCTCTCTGTAATGCTATTAAAAGTAAACTAAAGAAAAAACCAAATGCTAAGACATATATTAATATATCAGGTACTTCAATAACATCCCCTGCTGTAGTTTCACCTAATTTTATTATAAAATCTTGTTGATAGTAATCCATTATTCTTCTATTAATTCAAATTCCATATTATCTGATGCTGGTTTATCCCTAGTTAGATCATAATCTAAGTCATATAGCCATTCTGGTTCATCTACATCTTCATCTTTATCTAATGCACTTAAATAATTTCTATATTCTTCAGCTTGTTCATCTGTAATATCAGCTGTGTACCAAAGCCAATCTGTTTGAGTAACGAATTTTTGCATTTTTGCCATAACTTTATTTTTTATTAAATTGGTTCACCATCAGTTAATACTAATGAGTGACATTCTTTTAAAAGTTCTTTTTTAGTTTTATAAAGTTCATCATGAAACTCTTGTTGTGCTTCATCATAACCTTCATCTTCCCAATCCATATCATCAGTTGGGTTTTCTATAGTATCTTCTTCTTCCCATATACAAGGAACACCATCTCTATCTTTTTTCACAACCATAGCACCTATTGGGTCATATGATTCATCTTCATATTTTACTTCAATTTCTACATTTTCATCTAATTCAACACATAGTTTATATAAATGAATAAAAAATTCTTTTGGTGGATACCAAGCTGATGTAGTTGAAAATTCTCCTTCATCTTCAATTTCTTCTAAATAAATCCATTTAGGGCCTATATTATCAATTGCCCAATCATACATTACACCCCCACCATCTCCACAATCAACATCTTTATAAAATGTTTTTGCAAATGCTGTTATGCCATAATCATCATTATTATATTTTTCTGATGAAATTTTATCAACTAAAGAATCAACATATTTTATAGTATCTTCATTTGCTTTAACTTTGATCCAACTTCTTAAGTGATTTGCCATAACTATATTTCTTTAATATTTAATTTTCTAACTAAATCTTCCCTGCCTGGGTATTGGTTTTGGAATTTTCTTAATTTTTTAAAACTAATTTTTTCTATAACTCTAGAAACTCCACTTATAGGATTTCCTTCTTGAGTAAAATTTATTAATTCTACTTTATACTTTTTCATAACTTATTTTAATAATTTTTTTGATTCTTTTTCTTCAATTCCTATTTTTCTTAATATTTCTATTGTTTTTTTACTTCCTAGGATATTAATATATGAAGGAATTTCTGAAGAGCCAAGCTTAAAGTAATCAGATAATATTTCAATTAACTCTTTATTATAAGTTTTATTTTTTGATTTAATATACTTTAACCAAACCTTACGTTTAGGTATTATTTCTTTATAAAAATTATATATTTCTTTCTTATTATTTGGCATTAAACCTTGCGCATAATCAGCGACTTCAACGTAATATTGACTCATACTTATAAACCTATGGATCATATATGAATTAAAACTTTCCCAGTCTTTATTAGAAAATTCTTCAGTAGGTGTTTTTAACCATGTTATATGTTGGAGCCAATCAAATATTGTTTTTGGACTTTTCATATGCTTCTTTCATTGTTAATCCTTCTTCTTCAGGTCTAAAACCAACCAATATTCCATTTTCTAAGTATTGAGTATCTTCTGAGTTTTTAAACCAACAATCAGGGTGATAATGAGCCCACCAACCATTAAATAATAGTTGAGTTTTCATATTTATTTTTCTAATCCCTTTCAATAGCTATATCTTTATATTCTTCTCTTAATTCTTTAGGTAATGAATCAGTTATAATTTTCTTTGTTTCCATATCATAGAATACTGGGATTGGAAGCATTGCATCTTCATCTCCGCCTACTACAAATTTAGATACTTTTCTTAAAACAAAGGCTTGACCAAATAATTTACCGCCATTAAATCCTTCTATTGATGTTGTGTTTTTAAAATCTATATTTAGACCTTGTTGTTGTGGTGCATTCATAATTTTTCGTATTTGAAATTTTTAATTATATATTTTGTTGTTTTGTGATTTTCTTTATCTACATTTTTATCTACATGAGCATTAATTTTAACACACATAGATTTATCATGATATTCTTTTAATAATTTTTTATCAGTTAATTTTCTAACTAATCTACCATTATAGAATATTTCTATTTTATCTGGTGTCCATAAACATCCATACTTGTTAAAATGTTTTGTTGGATCTTTAAATCCTAACCAATGTGTTTTAGCTCCTAAATTATAATTTTCAGGCTCTTTACCACAATGGAAATTTGTTTCTACTCTCCAGAAACCAAATGGATTTTTCCAATTAAAATGGAAGTAATTTTCTTTTTCTTTAGTGTAACCTTCAAATACATCTATTTCAGGGGGCCAACTTTCAAAAGGACTCATCCAAAAAGCAGGCCATAAATTTTTACCTTTTGGTAATTTAGCTTCTATTTCAAAATATCCATAGTCAAATCCTTTTTTACTTGTTATTAATCCTACTCCTATTGGTATTTGAATTAATTTTTTAGTATGTGGATGTTTTAATCTTTTTGGGTTGATGTGAGTTTTTAATATTAGATTTTCATCTTTATCACAATCTATAGCTTCAGGGTCATAATAACAATATGGCTTTATGGGATGAAACTTACCCCATTTTTCTCTTGGAAGCCATTCATATCCACACCATTTTATATTTTTCATATTACTTGTGGTTTTTTAATTTCTATTATCTTTGCTAAAGCACTTGCTATATTAATTTCTTTATCAATTCTAAAGTTTGAATGATATTGATGTTCATTTAAAATCATAGCTACACTACCCTCCCTACCTTTGGCATACTCTCCTGCTTGATCAAATAGTGATCTATATAGTTCTTCAAAATCTTTAACTCCTGAGTCTGCAATTATTTGTCTTAACTTTCGATAATCTGTTTTTGGATTTTTTAATTCTACTATAACTTGTTTTATATAATTGGATGATACTATGATTGATTCATCTAATACTAACTCATTATCTTTAGTAGATAATTGAATTGTATTTAACATTTTTCGTATATCCGGATGATGTGTGTTAACTATGTTAACGAGAGATTCAACTTCAAATTTTGTTTGTTCTGTATCTAATATTTCTTTTAAATGTTTTGCTACTTCTTTCTTACTTGGTGGTACTATTTTTAGTACTTGACATCTTGATTGTAATGGATCTATTATTCTCTCTATAAAATTACACGTCATAATAAAACGTGTTGTTCTTGAAAATGTTTCTATTACATTTCTTAGAGATGCTTGCGCTTGAATAGTAAGAAAATCTGCCTCATCGAGGATGACAACTTTAATCTGTCGAAACGAAGCAGTACTTGAGAAGTTGGTGACTTTATCCCTAATAGTTTCGATGCCCCGTTCATCAGAAGCGTTAATGTATAAGTAATCGCAGTCCAAATTATTAACGATAAGTTTTGCAAGAGTAGTTTTACCTGTGCCAGCGGGGCCATAAAAAATGAAGTTTTGAATATCATCTTGGTCTAAATATTTTTGTATTTGTGTTTTAATATGATTATTACCTACATATTCATCAAGAGTGCTAGATCTATATTTTTCTACTAATAATGTGTGATCTTTCATAAAATTAAGAGTCCTAAATTGGGTTAATTATTTATTGTAATTATAATCTTTAAATTGTTTTACCAATCTAGATTCTAGTTTATTAATTTGAGAATCAATTTCTCTATGTAAATTCTCAATTTCCTTTTCAGTACTAGTGTACATTGAATTTAATTGAGTTGTTTGTTCTTGATTTACATCCTGTAAATCTTGATTTACCTGTTTGAATCGATTTGAGACCCTAGTAACAAAAATAGCCACTAAAGCTGTTAAACCTGATCCAATCAGGGTTCCTATAATTATATCTAAATTTTCCATAAGCATTGTTTTTAATAATTTAGGACTCATTAATTTTAATATTCATCTCCATAAATGTTATACTTTTTTATTGGCTCAGGTTTGACCTCTTCTTCAGAAGTTTTAATAGCATATAATTTACTCCCAATAGGGTCTAGCCTATATTCACCTTTAAAGTTAGTGATCCCTAAGTAGGATTCCAAAGTATCTGTTAAGGATTTATGAATTACTTTTTTTGAATCATCTACTAGAGTCCATCTATCCCCAGGTGGTACTCTAGTAGCAATTAATTCATTTCTTTCTATAACTTTTGTTTTCATATTTCGTCTTTAAGGATTGTCAATATAAAACAACTTATTAAAAATATTAATTCTAAAATCATATTACATCATTCCTCCCATCATTGCGGCTGGGTCAATTTCTGGCATGTTATTTTCTTTTGGTTTGTCAACTATTGTTGCCTCTGTTAATAGAATTGTTCCTGCTATTGAAGCTGCATTTTCTAAAGCATTTCTTGTTACTTTAAATGGATCAATAATTCCTGCATCTTTTAAGTTAACATTTTCATAATTTTTAATATCATATCCAACCCAATCTAAATCTTCTACTTCTAATGATATTTCTTTTGCTTCATCATTAGTATAACCAGCATTAGATAAAATTTGAAAAAATGGTTTTTTACATACTTTTTTAACAATATCAACCCCAAACAAAAAATCTGGATTTCCTACACATTCTACTTTTAATGAAGCTCCTAATAAAGCAACTCCACCCCCAGGTAATATCCCTTCCTCAATTGCAGCTTTTGTAGCGTTTAAAGCATCATCAACTCTATCTTTTTTCTCATTCATTTCAGTTTCAGTATTTCCACCTACATGAACTATAGCTACTCCACCTACAAATTTAGACATTCTATTTTGTAAACTTTCCATTTCAAATGGTGTTTCTGAATGTTCAATTTGGTTTGATAATTCTTCTACTCTATTATTGATATCTTCTTCTTTACCTTTACCGTCTACAATAGTTGTTTTTTCTTTAGTGATTGTAGCAACTCTAGCTTCACCAAACCATTCCCAACTAAATTTTTCAAGTTTCATTCCTTTTTCTTTAGAAAATACTTGACCTCCAGTTAATACAGCTATATCATCTAAAACTAATTTTTGTCTATCTCCAAATTCAGGAGCTTTAACAGCACATACTTTTAATGTACCTCTCATTTTATTTACTATAAGAGTAGCTAGTGCTTCATTATCTATATCTTTAGC
>Ga0098037_1000568_pt1 | contig 18541 bp, 26 predicted proteins | sample 5_EtaG_FD_75050 | JGI IMG/M metagenome (GOLD analysis project Ga0098037, IMG submission 75050) | Marine viral communities from the Subarctic Pacific Ocean - 5_ETSP_OMZ_AT15132 metaG | ecosystem: Environmental > Aquatic > Marine > Oceanic | place: Pacific Ocean | collected 2015-01-08 | reverse complement strand
TTGACTAATAAAAATAGAGACTTGGATGCGTTACCTGTGTTAAGACAAGTTTGGAACTTGATTGACTTAAAGAATATATCAAGACTAAAAAATACTACTGAGGTATTGACTCTGGCTTTTGAGATTTTCAAATTGATTGAGGATACTGTTCCGGCTTCAAAATCTGATAGTAAGGAACGTGGTGAGAGTGAACAACAAGAGACTGAGGATGAATCTAACGACAATAGTGGTAATGGTTCTCAAGGTGGTGACTCAGATGGTGATGGTGAATCTAAAAATGATTCTCAAGGTGGTGACTATACAGATGGTGACGCAGAGGGTGAAGAATCAAATGGTAATAAAACATCCAAAGGTAATGGTAGTCTTAGTGACAGACAACGTAATCAATTAGAAAAAGCCATCAAGAAACAAAAAGAGTTTGGTAATGGTGAAATCAAAAAGAAACGTATTTCCAAAAAAGATAATGCTGATGTAGAAACTATATCTGAATCTGGTGTTGACCAACGGATAGCAGGTAAAGATTATTCACATTACAATAATCCAAATAGAATCACAAAAACAAAAGTAACAGTAATTAAAAAGCTGACTAAAAAATTATGTGAATCTCGAATATTTGATAGTATATTATGTAGACCTACAAGTTGGCAATTGAATTGTAACTCAGAAGCCGTTTCTAAGGGTGTTCAACTTGGAACTATTTTAGGTAAAAGATTAAAAGTTAGGTCTGAGGAACGTACCTTAGTTACTCCACGAATGAAATCAGGTAGAATATCAGGTAGGTTAATTCACGAACTTGGTATGGGTAATACAGATATATTTGATAACTTGATAATAAATAAACATAGACCGGCGTTGATACATATTTCGGTTGACGCTAGTGGTTCAATGGGTGGGGAGTTGTTTACAAAAACACAAACAGCAGTTGTTGCAATCGCTAAGGCGGCATCAATGACACCAAATATGGATGTAGTAATCTCATATAGAAGTTGTCACGAATCAAATAGGAATAGCACACCATTGGTATTGATAGCTTATGATTCTCGTATTGATAAGTTTAGTAAAATTACAAGTTTATTTAAATATTTAAGAGCTGGTGGAACTACACCTGAGGGTTTATGTTTTGAGGCTATATTGGATGAAATCACTAAAGGTGACCCAAGTACAGATAGATACTTTATTAACTTCTCAGATGGAATGCCCTGTTACAGTAGTAAAGAAATATATTACAATGGACATCAGGCTATAGAGCACACTTCAAGACAGATTAAGAAAATCAGACAAAGTGGTATTAAAGTTTTATCATATTTCATATCAAGTTACTACAGTTCAGATACAACTTTGGCTAATTTTAAAACTATGTATGGTAACTCATCACAAGTGATAAACATTACAAGTATGATACCATTGGCTAAATCATTGAATAAAATGTTTGAATAAAATATTAACAAACTTTAACAAAACCTTAACACTTTAGGGCTTGACTTTTTGGATATAATGTCGTATCTTAGTATTGTAAGTTGTTGAGGTGGTAAGAATTGAAAATTTTAAACATCTATTATTAAATAAAAATTATATATTATGGCAAAGTCTCAAAGATTTGTATTTTTAACAGTTGAACGAAATGATAATAAAGAATTGTTTTTAGTAGACTCCGCAGGTTCTAAGTTTTTCGTACCTGAAATAAACGAAAAGGGTACTTCACTTTATAAACGTGCAGTATCAGCTTCTAATAACCCATCTAAATGGTGTTTCAAGGCTCGTATAAGTGGTAATCTAACAAGTGGTACTTTAATGTTTTCTAAAGTTCCTGCTGAGAAGTTTAGTGGGGCTGAGCCTGTTACTAACTTCAATAAACCAAATGGTGGTTTGGAACAATATTCAGTTAATGTAACACCAACTCAATCTACAGATAGTGTTACTCCACCAGCTCCAGAAGAGTTGCTAAACTTTATTCACTCAGAGTCTAACGAACTAAAACCACAGATGTTATTTATGACAGATTTGAAATGGAAATATTTGATTCGTAACATCCTTAGAGGTAAGAACATTATGATGACTGGCCCCGCTGGTTGTGGTAAGACTATGGCGGCCAAAGCGGCGGCCAATTGTTTGGATGGTTACAATATGGAAATATTCAATCTTGGTTCAACCCAAGACCCACGTATTACATTGATTGGTAATACTCAGTTTGATACTAAAAAAGGAACTGTATTTAATCCATCACCATTCGTAAAAGCAATACAGACTCCAAATACAGTTATCGTTTTGGATGAGTTGACTCGGGCACATCCTGAAGCTCATAACATCTTAATGTCTGTTTTAGATAGTGGACAAAGATACTTGAGACTTGATGAGGCTTCCGATTCACCAATAGTAAAAGTGGCCGATGGTGTTTCGTTTATCGCTTCGGCTAACATTGGTAATGAATATACGGCCACTCGTCAATTGGATAGAGCGATTGTTGACCGTTTCACAATCATTGAAATGGATACTCTTAATATGGATGAGGAACATTCACTACTTAGTATGATGTACCCATCTGTTGATAGTTCACTTTTACAATCTGTGGCTGAGATAACCTCAATGACTCGTAGTGAGGTTAAAAAAGAAACTCCACAACTTACGAACTCAATATCAACTCGTTCAGCAGTAGAGATTGGTTCACTACTTTATGATGGGTTTAGTCTTGAAGAGGCCGCTGAAATAACAGTTTATCCATTATTTGATGAGGCTGGTGGAGCTGAATCTGAGAGAGTTTACATCAAACAGTTTGTACAAAAATTCATTGATAATAATACTAATGATGACTTGTTCAATACAAATGATGGTGATTTAGAAAATCCTTTTAATAATTAGATGTATATATGGTAGGCCCCATATTGGGGTTTACCTTTTTTTTAAATTAAATATAATGTAATGGATAGTGTAGATGCAAAGAACATAACCAAAATGGTAATAGAAACTCTTGATGAAGAGGGTGTCTTAGATAACAAATTTTTTGATGAACATAAATTCAGAAGTAGATGTTACAAAACTTTGATATCATCTGATATTAATGTAAAGGACTACGAAAAAATATTGGATTTGGCTATGTACATAGCTGATAGTATCGTAGTTGATAATATCAATTCTACTTTTAAAGGGTTAATAAACAAAGGTATTTTATCAGAAACCGAAAATGATTCTGGTGATATTTCATATAAATTAAATAATTAAACTTTAAAAAAATGGTTGAAAAAAACTTATCTGATGAGCAGATACAAAAAGAAATCGAACAATTGACACATCAAGCTCTTGAAGAGTTAGATAAAGGTTCTTATTGGGTTGAAATGGATGAAGATTATTTCAATGAATTAAGGGAACGTTTTGAAAAAGGGCCCGATGAAATTGGCCCACGACAGTTTAAAACGTACATAAACAACGATTTACCAATATATATGATTGTTATACCAGCAGGTAAACAACATAATGGTGATGAAAGCGTACAATACTTTCATACAATTGTTGAGGATTTAGAATTAGGTGAATGTAATGGTTCATATGGATTGATTACAGAAACTGAATTAGAGAACAAATATAATATTATTTATTTTAACTAAAACATTATTATGGCATATTACATAGCAAAAGTAAAGGTAGTTGTTTCAGATAACAACGGTAAACAAAAAAAGAATGTAGAACAGTATTTGGTAAACGCAGTATCGGTTACTGATGCAGAAACTAAGATTCACGAGGACTTTAAAAACACAGTCATTGACTTTGAAGTTTCATCGGTTTCAGAAACTAAAATTATAAAAGTTATTTAATCGGAGTAATCAATGAATTATATGACAGGCTCAATTGTTATATTATCTGTTTTTAATAAATTAAAAGTAGGCAAAGTTATAGATAAGTCACCAAACAAAGGTGGCTTTATCTATTCGATAAAAACTGAAGATGGTAAAATATATGATGATGTTTGTGTTAACGATACAAGCAACAGTATATTTATTCATTCAAGTATTACAAAATCATTTCTAAAATCACATGAAGGTGGAAATAACAAAGAATAAGTTAACAAGAATTAAGAAAAAAGTTTTGAAAGAATATCCAAAGGCTAAATGTATGATGCGTAATGGTGGGTATTATATATGGGATGGTTCTGATGATTACATACAGAACGAATATATGATACCATTACAACGTAGTTCAGCTATGGCTTGGTATTGGTTCAATGAAATAAACAAAACTAATACTAACATCCAACGAACTCATCCTAATAGAATGTGTTTGGATACATTCAACAAAAAGTTTGAAAGAATATCAAATCGTAATAAGAAAAAGTAATCACATTTAATAACATTTATTTCAATATTTATTTGTAGATTATTTAACTTAAAATATAAACAATGGCACGTAGAAAAAATTTCAAAGGTTCTGTAAATCACATACATGCAGTACCATCGGATATTAAGAAGAAACAAAACAAATTTGGTAAGAACTATTCAAGTATAGATTTTGGAATGTCTGATAGTATTAATGAATTCAATTATAGGGATAAATCTTTGCCAATCGGCTCACTTAAAATAGGTAACCTAGAAACTGAACTTACTTCTCACGAATGTAATAGAATAATATCAACACTTGAAAACGCATTATCAATTCACGATACGAAAATAAAGTTGGGTATAAAGTAGTATAATGGAACTCGGTACATTTTTAGTCAACGTATATAAGCGTGCGGTTGATAATATGGTATCTGATTATACCAAGGCAAGTCCTATTACTAATAATCAAGTGTACTATTTAGAAAAAACTATTATTAGTACATTCTTTAAATCAGAAATTAATGCTAATGATGAGTATATCACTAAGATGTTACGCCGGTTAAAATTGATACGGTTAACACTTCAGACAGATTCACTAAAATTAGGATTTGAAACTGTGTATCTTAAACACTTTATTAATTTATGTGATGAGTATATTAAGACTGAAAAACGAGTTTTACCAATGGGAGTATTAAAAATACTTAACATTATTTACAAAAGAAAAGGGGATATATTAGATATTTATAGAAAATAGATGTAGACTATGAGTATAAAAGAACCATTTATAAGTGATATCATTAAAATATTATCTGATGATGCAGATTATGAATCACAATTACAATCTTTAAAACTGTACATATTGGAAAATAAAGATTATTTTAAACAATTTATTAATGGTGCTGATGTAACTTGGTTAACTAAAGTTATTTATAGTCTAATTAAAAACAAACATTAAGTATGAGTATGGTTGATAATGATTTTTGGGATAAAGATGAATTTGAATTTTTTAATCAATTAGATGATAGCTCTAAACTGTTGTATATATACGACTTAATGATATCTGATTTTGATGATGAATTCATGTGGGGTGATGGTTTACAATCCGAAATATGGGATGAGATGGATTATGAAGTTGCTAACCAAGATACTTCATTATTTAAGCGTATTAAGATAACGGCTGAAACTTTAGATGATATTAAGGACATAGTAGATATGATGATGATGAATGGTTTAATTGTGACTGATAGTAATCTGAATATCACAACTGAAAATGTAGAAATGACATACACTCTACTATCTAAATCAAATCCAATATGTGTAAACTAACATTATGTCATCTATGATATGACATTTTGTCATATATTTTGGGTTGGTATACTAATTGATTAATAGTAAGTATAAATTATTTTAAAACTAAAAAAGAGTATATTATGCTATTAACAAGAACGTACAACAACGATTTTTTAAATGATGTATTTGATACATTTTTAAACTTACCAAAAGAATTCTCAAATGATTATCAGATTGATGGTGATACCATAAAGATGGAATATGAAGTACCAGGTTTATGTAAAAAAGATTTTACCATTACAGCCGATGGTTCTGTTTTAACAATCGATGGTAAATCAGATAACAGAACCTTTAGTAAAAAATTTAGAGTTAATAAAGATTTCGATATATCTAAAACTGAAGCTACTGTTAAAAATGGTGTATTGAATTTAACTATTCCAAAATTTGAAGAAAAGAAACGTAAGGTTATTGAAATTAATGTTAAGTGATGTTTAATAAAGAAGTTATAGAATCAGGTAATAAGTTATATTTAGTCATTAGAAAGATTCATATGCAACACAATCCAATAGTTAATAATTGGAAAGAACATCTAAGAGCAGATAGAGTCTTTAAGAGAGAACCTTACTTTTATTTTGTAAAAGACATTATAGATTTAGAACCTAATTAATTTTAACAATATCTTAACATAAGGAGGCTTGGAAAAGTCTCCTTTTTTTATTATCTTTACTATATAAAGAATATATAACTAAACATATTAATATGACGAATTTAGGATACGCATGTATTAACATGACGTTGGGTAAACAAAAACCCAAAATTACCACCAATCGTAGTATGATTAAACGAACCTTTTTAGAAAGAGGTATTTCATATGCGTCTGAGTTAGGTATACAAAATGTTAGAGATTTGATAGAGATTATCAAATGGAATCATCAGAATGATATTAACTTTTTTAGGATATCATCTAATATGTTTCCTTGGGCATCTGAGTACAAATTATCAGATATGCCACATTACCATCGTATCAGGAATTTATTGATTGGTGCAGGTAACTTAGCTAAGAAGTATAATCAACGTATAACGGCTCATCCTGGTCCGTTTAATGTATTGGTATCGCCTAATGAAAAAGTTGTTCAGAATACGATTACAGACCTTTCTATACATGGTGAGGTCTTTGATATGATGGGGTTATCACGTACACCTTATAACAAATTAAATATTCATTGTAATGGTGTCTATGGTGATAAAAAATCTGCAATGGATAGATTCTGTAAAAACTTTGAAAGACTTCCACATTCAGTACAATCTCGTCTTACTGTAGAGAATGATGATAAGGCATCTATGTACTCTGTAAAAGATTTGATGTACATACATGAACGAATTGGTATACCTATCGTATTTGATTACCACCATCACAAATTCAATACAGGTGGGTTATCTGAAAAAGATGCATTAGAGTTAGCTATGACAACATGGCCTGAAGATATTACACCAGTAGTGCATTATTCAGAATCTAAATCTTTACATGAGAACAATTCTAAGATTAAGCCACAAGCACATTCAGATTTTATATCTGATACTATTAAGACTTATGGTAACAATGTAGATGTAATGGTTGAATCTAAAATGAAGGAATTATCCATTTTACAATACAGACAAACCATCTTGGTATAGAATCTCCTTTAGGCTTGTTATATTATATTTATTTTATATTATTATTTTAATACTTATTATTAATGGGATTATTATTCCATTATACCTAATTTAATAAAAATTATTTAGTATAAATACAATTTTAATATTTAATAAAACTAATAATTCACAAAAAAATGAATAAAATATTTAATAGCCATAATATTTTTGTGGTATTGATGGTCAGTAGTACACTATTATTAGCAGGTTCAGCCGCATATTATTCTGTGTTTGGATTAAGTTCTTTGTTTGCTGGTGCTAGATTTGAAGTAGTCATTTTAGCAGGTGGTTTGGAATTTTCAAAACTAATAGTGGCTTCATATCTACATAATCATTGGAAAATTGCAGGTTGGATGAAATACTATCTATGTATTGCTGTTTTTATCCTAATGGTAATTACATCAGTAGGTATATACGGATTTCTAACTTCTGCATATCAAAAAACATCTGATGAATTGATGATTACAGATAAGAAAATATCAGTAATAGAATTAAAGAAAGATAGATTCCAAACTCAGTTAGATGGGGTTGTGGTTGAAAAGGAACAACTAAACACATCCATTTTAGAATTATCTAAGGGATTATCTAACAATGTTATTCAGTACAAAGATAAAGAGACTGGTCAGATTATAACAACTACATCATCATCAACTCGTAGAGCTTTACAAAAACAATTGGGTGATAATAAAGAGATATTAAATAAAGTATCACAAAAAGTAGAATCACTAACCGATTCTATAACTAAGTTAGATTTTCAAATATTAGATATTCAATCAAACAATGAGGCCGCAGCAGAGATAGGCCCACTACGATATCTATCAAAACTTACAGGCAAATCAATGGATGTTATTGTTAATTGGTTTACATTATTAATAGTATTTGTATTTGACCCATTGGCCATAGCTATGGTTATTGCATTAAACAAACTTACATCATTCGGTAAAACAGATAAGGTTGTACAACCGATACCATTTGAAATAGTTAATCCTACAAAAAAGACTGAACCTATTGATGATACTAAAGATGAAAAACCTAAAACCAAACCAAAACGACCAGATATAAATTTGTATAATGAACCACAGAAAGGTAGGTATAGTGATGGTGATAATGCAAATATGGGTAAATAAATTTGGAATATTGGAATATTTTTTGTATATTTAATAAAATTAATTTAAATAACAATATATGAGTTTGTATAATGATAACCGTACATCCACAACTGAATCGGATGTAAACTATACATCGACATCAAAGCAAGAACGTGATAGGTATTTTCAAGAATTTAGAGAATTTGACTATGGTATTGATATTAGTGATAATGTTATACTAATACAAGATGATATTCAAACAGGTTTACTATTTGATGTTATATCAAAAGTTAGATTACTCAAAAAGATTAATTCAGATTTAAAGTCTGTAACAATATTATTAAATTCAGGCGGTGGTGATGTTGTTGAAACTTTAGGATTAATAGATTACATTCGTTCATTAGATAGAGATGGTATAAAAACAAATATAGTATGTAGAGGTATGGCTATGTCGGCTGCAGCATTATTGTTAGCATCTGGCACTGGTCTAAGGGCGGCATCTAAACATTCAAAAATAATGGTACATCAATTATCATCATTTACGGCTGGTAAGTTATCTGATATAAAATCCAATGCTAGATTCGCTGAACAACTTGAAGAAGATTGTAATCAGATAATGGAAGATTGTACTAACAAAGATAAAACTTGGTGGAAAAACACCCAACAAAATGATTATTTTTTAACATCAGAAAAAGCATTAGAATTAGGTATAATAGATAAAATAATTTAAGTTATGGAAATGAATTACAAACCGTTAGGTGATAGAGTTGTTGTTGAGATAATTAAACGACATGACGAAAAAACAAAAGGTGGTTTATATAAACCAGCTGGTTCTGAAACAACAATGTTAGGTACAGTCATTGCAGTAGGTGATGGGTTATTTACACATACAGGTGATAAAATCCCAATGACAGTACAAATTGGTGATACAGTATTATTGGATGGTACTGGTTTTAAACATAAGAATGGTGGTAAAACATACCACATATTCAGAGAGAGTGAATTATTATCCATATTAAATGAGGTGTAATTCATTGATATTCAATCAGTTACGCCGTTCACTATCATCACAACACATTGATAATCAATAAGTTAACAATTAAAAATTAAACTATGGTACACATTTTAGATGAAAATAAAATCCAAGAAAACTACAATAAGTTTAGAAAACTAATCAACCAAACTTTTAATGGTGATAGATTGGAATCCTTAAACAATATGTACGACCATATTGAGGATAGAATTATTCTAACACCAGCGTCATCAACAGAACATTTTCATAATGCGTTTGCGGGTGGGTACATCGACCACATACTTAGGGTTACTAGAAATGCAGTAAAAGTATATGACTTATATACTGAATTGGGAATTGGTGATGGTGGTTATGATAAAGAAACTGTAATATTTACAGCACTACATCACGACTTAGGAAAAGTTGGTAACGCTGATGAGAGTTGGTATATTCCAAACGATTCACAATGGCATATTGAGAATCAAGGTAAAATTTATAAAACTAATCCATCAATGCATTGGATGAATCTAAATGATAGAACCTTTTGGTTGTTAAATCATTTTGGAATAAAAATATCAGAGGTTGAATATTTAGGTATTAAACTAACTGATGGGTTGTATGATGAATCTAATAAAGAATACTATATTTCATACAATAAAGATAACTCATTAAAGACTGGATTACCTTTTATCATGCATCAAGCTGATATTATGGCCGCAAGATATGAGAATGAAAGATGGTTAAAACTTAAACAAAATAAAATTACAAATAAAAATGTAGGCGGCAGACCATCTAAAAAACAAAAATTAAAAGAAGTAAAAATGCCAGAGAAGATTGATTTCAAATCTATATTTGGTGATACTAATGTTAAAAGTTAAACTGTGCAATATGATTATCACCACATCATTTCTTATTATATCCATACTTACAATCATAACTCAAGTGTTTGTAATACGTAATTTATTAATCAAATATGAAATTATGGAAGATGAATTACAAAATACAGATGAATTTTTTTCTGACTTATATGAGAGTTTAAAGTTAGGATATGACAGAATGAAAAAAATAGACCGATTGGGTTCATTTGAATCTGATGATGAATCAGGTTATATATTTGAACAGATAAAAAATTCAATGGAATTATTGAATAGTAAATTAGATTTAGATGCCACGCAAGAGAAAGAATAAAAGGTATTTCACAAAAATAACAGAGATAGCTATAAACGCTTATAATAATTGTGAAGACCAAAGATTAAAAAATAAAATCTATAACAGATTTATACATTACCCATTTAATAAGTTAGCTGAGAATGTAATTCATACATACAAAACATACTACTTTGATGTACCATATGAGGATGTAAAAGCAAGTGTTGTTGCTTTCTTGAATGAAAAGATACATAAGTTTAATGGTGATAATGGTAGAGCATTCTCATATTTTACAGTTGTAGCTAGAAACTATCTTTTCAATGAAAATAATGCAAATTATGCCCGAATGAAAGCTAGAGATGATATATCAAAAATTGATACATCACGTAATATTACAAATGAGGTTGTGGCGCATAACAATAGAGAATCAAAATGTGATTTTATAGACCAATATGTTGAATACATCGATATCCATTTGTTTGATTTATTTCTAAAGGATAGAGATAGAGCTATAGCTGATAGCATAAATGAGTTATTTAGAACTCGTAATGATTTGTATTCATACAATAAGAAAGCTCTTTACATACTTATTAGAGAGAGAACAGGAGTTCATACACAGTATATAACAAAAGTTGTTAGTAGATTAAAACGTATATATGCTGAATTACTAATTGAGTATAATAAAGATGGATATTTATCCAATAGTTATAAGTTGAAGGAATTTAATGAATAAGGATACAGAACTTTTTAAGGGTAAGTCATTCGCTGATATCATGTCAGATATCTACACGAATTCAAAAAAGAAAGATAGACAACTCAAATTACTAATAGCTCAATTAGAACCATTGGTAAAGGATATAAATGATGCAACTGTGGTTGTACCTTTGATAAAAGAGTACATGGAAGTATCGGTTAGGAACGATGAACAGATAGTTAAGTTAGCGGCCATAATTCAACGAATGATGAAAGATGTAAATTCTGATGATTCTGATGGTGGGCTTGGATTAACTGATGAGGAAAAAAGACAACTACTACAGAACGCAAAAGATATTGATGATAAGATTGATTCATTAAAAAATGATGGAGATGGTGAATGAGTTATAAAACAGGCACTATTGCAAGTGTAACTTTAAATGATAGAGATGTAAATGAAATTTATAGTGTTCAAGTTCATTGTGGTGATGGATTCACATTAACGGCATATCCGTTAGATTCTAATATAGCTAGAATACCACTTGTTGGTGAAACCGTTTTGTTATTTAGTGGTATTGGTGTTAACAGAAATTTGGGTGGTAATTCACGATTATACTATACAAGTCCTATTAAGTTACAACTCAATCCAAACAACAATTCGTTACCTTTATCAAATGTACCTACATCAACACAACCTACAAATCAATCATATGATGAGGCATCAGCTGGAAATCCAACTCCAAGTAATGTTGATGATGATACTGATTTAGGTGATGGGTTTGAAGAAGATTCTAACATAAGCCCACTACAACCATTTATTGGTGATGTTTTGATAGAGGGTAGATTCGGACATTCACTTAGATTTGGATACACACCAAATACAACAGAGACTTCACAACGACCATCATGGTCATCAAACAATAGTTCAGACCCAATAACCATACTATCTAATGGCAGAGGTTCACAAGGTGAATATAATAAGTTTATAATAGAGGATGTTGATGATGATAAATCATCAATGTGGATGACATCAACACAAAAGATACGACTATCAACTTCACAAAACAATTTAGGTACAGGTGTTCAATCACCAGCACAATATGATAACGCATCAATCATATTAAACTCAGATAGATTATTACTGAATGCTAAATCAGAGAGAATAATACTAAGTGCATCTGAAACAGTAAATGTAGCTACACCAAATTGGGCAATGGATTTAGATTCACTATTTACAGAGATTAAAAATTTAATTGATAAAGTCATAGATTTAAATGATAATGTAGAAAAAGCTCACGAGGAAATCGCATCAATTGCATTAGCATCATCAGTAATGACACATAATGTTACTGCACCTGGAGCTCCAACAGGCCCACCAATTAATATAGCATCTTTTATACAATCACAAACCAAAGCTAATGTTAATAAGGTACAGACCCAAACAATAAAACAGAGTATACAGAACATCCTACAAACCATTAGTAGAATGGAGCAGTAGTAAAACCAAACATTTTGATATTTATATAAAAACTATTACTATGGATACAAGACAAACAGTAAAATTAATAGAAGCAATCGTTAGAAAAGTGGTAAGAGAGGAACTCAGACCAATTATTAAAGAGGTTAAACAAACTAAACCTAAGAAAACCAAACGTGTTAAAAAGGTTAAAGATGTTGACCCATTTGATGTATCACATATATTTAAAAATAATGGTACATTAAATGAACAGACATCAAAACCCAAACCTAAAAAAAACTTTTCCAAAGATAAGGTTTTAAATGGATTACTTACAGAAACTTATGAAAGTGATGAATGGAGAAATATGAATGGTAATTCAATGTATACATCACAAAACGCTCAAGGTTTTGGTAGAGCTAATATGGCAGAGATGATTGGATATGGTAGTTCACAACCAACTGTTAATAATATGGCACCGACTGTTGACCCTGATGGTAGACCGATGGATGTTAATTTAGAGGGAACTGGTGTTGGAAAAGCACTAACGAGAGATTATTCAGCTTTGATGAAAAAACTAAACTCTAAAAAAGGAGTATAGCTAAATGGCTCAACGAAAAGAATATTTCTATAACCCATTAGATTTAGAAAAAGATATAGCTATTGGTATAACGCTTCCATTTGGTAAAAATAAAAATGGTGGTTTATTCAATCTTAGTTACACAACTGAACAGCAGGCAATATCTAATCTAAAGAACTTACTATTGACAAGAAAAGGTGAAAGGCCGTTTCAACCAAACTTTGGGTCTACCATACCATCTTTATTATTTGAACCAATGGATAGTAATTTGGAAACAAGTATAGATGAATCTTTAAGAGAGGATATTTCTTTTTGGTTACCATATATAGTAATAGATGAAATTGAAAGTAATGTTGATTTTGATAGAAATAGTATAAGTGTTAGAATAAATTTTAAAGTAACAGAGCAGGGAGCTAATACACAAATAATTATATTCGTTGATTCTGCCGGAGTTACGGATATACAATAATAGGTGGTAAATATGCCAAGTAGTACAAAAAAATATGATTTAGTACAAAAAGAAGTAAGTTTAATAAACAGAGATTTCGGCCAATTTAGAAAAAATCTCATAGATTTCGCTAAAACTTATTTTCCAAATACATATAATGATTTTAATGAATCATCGCCAGGTATGATGTTTATAGAAATGGCATCTTATGTTGGTGATGTATTATCATTTTATACAGATACTCAACTCAGAGAATCATTACTAACTAATGCAGAAGAAAAGGTAAATCTATTTAATTTAGCCGCGGTATATGGATATCAACCAAAAAACACTTGTCCAGCCACCACCACATTGGATGTATTTCAGTTAGTACCATCAACGGGCACAGGTGACAATGTTAAACCTGATATGAGTTATGCACTTAGAGTATCGGCTGGTATGACTGTGGGTTCTTCTGAATTTGATAATGTTGAATTTACAACTACTCAAGCAGTTGACTTTAATACATCATCATCGTTTGACCCTATGGAAATATCAGTTTATGAAATTGATACTACAACAAGTAAACCAACATTTTATCTTTTAAAGAAACGAGTTAAAGCATCAAGTGGAACTACCAAGTCAAGTACATTTACATTTGGGTCACCACGTATATATGATAAAATAAAAATAACAGATACTAATATAATAAGAGTTAAGTCTATTGTAGATAGTGATGGTAATGATTGGACTAAAGTTCCATACTTAGCTCAAGATACAGCATTTGAACAAGTTGAAAACAATGAAAATAACTCAACAGAGTTTTCACCATATAGTGGTAATACACCATTTTTACTACAACTAAAACGTATACCACGAAGATTTACCACAAGATTTGAAGATAATGAAAACTTGGTAATACAATTTGGAGCTGGTATATCGGCAAATGCTGATGAGGAAATAGTACCAAATCCATCCAATGTAGGTTCTGCTTTATATTCGGCTATTGGTGATTTAGACCAAGGCATTGACCCATCTAACTTTTTATATACAAAAACTTATGGAGTAGCACCATCAAGTACAACACTTACAGTTGAGTATGTAGTTGGTAATGGTGTTATAGATAATGTACCTGCTAAAGACTTAGTAAATATAACAGGTATAACTTCAACAGTTGGTAATGAGGCTAGTTTAGACCCTACGTTATTAGGTGTAGTTAGAAGTTCAGTTGCGGTTACAAATCCAGACCCTGCGATTGGTGGTAGTAGTAAAGAGAGTGATGAGGAAATAAGACAAAATGCAATGGCTTATTTTGGAGCACAGAATAGAACAGTAACACGAGAGGATTATATAATGAGATGTTATGCAATGCCTGCTCAATTTGGTTCTATCGCAAAGGCATACTTAGTTCAAGATTATCAATTAGAAAACAAAACAGTAAATGGTCAATTAGTACCTGCAGAAATACCTAATCCATTGGCACTTAATTTGTATACATTAGGATATGATGCGGCTAAAAAATTAACACAATTAAATCCGGCTACAAAAAACAACCTAAAAAATTACATATCATATTATCGTATATTAACCGATGCTATCAATATTAAAGATGCATTTATAGTCAATATAGGTATTGATTTTGAAATTATAACTTTACCTAATTACAACTCTAATGAGGTATTGTTACGATGTGTTCAAGAATTAAAAGATTATTTTGATATAGATAATTGGAAAATAAATGAACCTATATATTTATCTAAATTATATGTTCTACTTGATGGAATCAGAGGTGTACAGACTGTAGTTAGACCAGATAATACAGGTAAGGGTGGTTTAAATGTATTCAATAGGTTTAATGATAATTATTCACCAAATAAATATAGTATTAGAAACGCAACACGAGATGGTATTATACACCCACCTAAAGACCCATCAATATTTGAGATAAAATTTCCAGATGTTGATATACGTGGTAGGGTAGTAACTGCTACATTTTAAGGAGATATAACAAATGATATTTAGAATTTTTGGACAAAAGGATACTACTATATACGAGCAAACACTTCGTAAAACTCAAAATGCGGGTGTTGATGAGATATTAGAGGTTACTAAATTCTTTGATGAAGAAACTGAAACAAGTTTTGAGGGTAATAGTAGGGTATTAATACAATTTGATATATCTACGTTATCATCATCTCTTGCAAGTGGTGATATAGGTGCAAACTCTAAGTTCTATCTAAATCTATCATCCACAGAACAAACAGAGGTTCAAGCAGAATACGATTTACAGATATATCAAGTATCACAGAGTTGGACAGAGGGTATTGGTCAGTTTTTTGATAATCCTAAAACCGTAGATGGTTGTTCTTGGGAGTTCAGAAATGATACCGATAAGTGGTTGACTGGTTCATTCGCAGTAGGTTCAACGGGCTCTTCTCAAATAAATAATGGTGGTGGTACTTGGTATACGGCATCATTTATTGGAACTGAATACTCACAAACATTTAATAAAAGTACAAATGATTTAGGTGCAGAGGTAACAAATTATGTTTTAGATTGGATAAGTGGTTCAAGAGATAATCATGGATTCTTAGTTAAGAGAACAGATACCGCTGAGAGTGGTAGTTCAAAATTTGGTTCATCTAAGTTCTTTTCAAACGAAACACATACAATATATGTACCAACTCTTGAAGCCAGATGGGATGATTCATCTTTCCAAACAGGCTCATTGGAAGAATTGACTGAAGAAGATATTTTAATATATCCAAAGAATTTAAGAGCTGAGTATAAAGAAACATCAAGAGGTAGAATCAGAATAGTTGGTAGAGAAAGATATCCAGCAAAAACATTTGGTATCACATCTGATTTTACAACAGTTAAATATCTACCAACATCATCATACTATCAACTCAGAGATGCAGAGACAAATTTAGTTTTGATACCATTTGATACATCTTACACTAAGATAAGTTGTGATTCAACAGGTAATTTCTTTGATTTTAGATTTGATACATTACAACCAGAAAGATTTTATCAGTTTGAGTTTAGAATTGATAGAGGAACAAAACGAGAATTTTTTGATGGATACATATTTAAAGTAGTTAGATAATGGCAAACAGAGAAATTACAAGAAATGTTTTTAGACAAATCATATCCAATGGGTTAGACCCAAATGGTGTATTTACAGATTATGAATCTCATTTACTTGAAATGGGATTAACTGTATTTAATCAAGATATATACGATAGAATACTTGAAAGAGTATCAGAAAGATTTATTTTTGATGCAGGTACACTACCTGATACAACTCCAAGTATCATTAGTGAGCGAGGTTTTATAAATAAAAATCTATTTATTAATCCAAGTTTAGAAACTATAGTTAATGTTACAATGTATGGTGGTGGTAAACAAATAACATTAAAACCGACAAAAGGTGACTTCATACGTAGAGAACTTAGAGATGATATTTTAAAAGCTGATGACCAACACGCATTATCACCAAATCGTTTTAATACTGTACATGAAGTAATATACCAACCACCACTCGAACAAGGTTCACAGTTAAAAGTAAAACCAGTTGGATTTCAAACTTCTTTTGATGCAGCGGATAATTTTAACCCAACACTCTCTAAAAGTTTTCATTGTGTAAAAGAATGGGAATTTGATAAAGACCCTGCTTTAAGAGACTTACTCAATAGTATTTCTGGCGACTTTCGTAACAAACCACAGACAAAATTACTTGAACGTATATATAAAGATAAAGATAATGGTGGCTGGGGCAACTTTCCAAATGTTAGAGATAAATTTGATGATTATATTAATAAACCTTTTACAGCTTTAGTATTTGAGGTACTTGGAAATGGCACTGTAAACCAAATACATAAAATTGGTGGTATTTACCTTACTGGTAATTCATCCCAGTCACCCGGTCGAGATGGGGATGCTTATAGGAATGCTGGAGGCTTTGGATTCCAAAACTTATAATAAAAAAAGAATAAAAAATGATTGATAGATTTCAAGACGAAAATATATTACTGAACTCTAAACAACCTGAAGAGAATGTTCCATTATTTGATATAGCGGATATCAATAAAATGGGTAGTGGTCAAATAAGAACGGATTACGAGGTGTTACCAGTAAATGACTCACAGCAAGAAGTTCATATATATTCAGGTGATAATCTAATACAATCCACAATAATCACATCACCTACTGAAAAAATTGTAGATGGTGAACGTTTTTTGGAACTTAGACCAGAATATGATGTTAGAACATCGGGTATTGATAGAGGTTATTATAGTATAGTATATAACTTTTTAACTAAACTTACAACAAACAGTCTAAAAATAGAAAGAATATCTGGTGATGGCACTGAGATAGAATTATCTACAGACACCGCAGGAGATTTTACACGTTTAAATGCAAGTGAACAACTTACAGACCTATTTGGAGGGCCCAACACAACCGCTAAAAACTATGTATTAAACTTTGGTGGTAATGATTTAGCACTAATAACAGATGTTAGTTTCCAAAGTAATATAGCAGAACGAATTGGTGAAAAAATAGTTAATGTTCCGTTTCCAACTGGTTCATTTACTGGTACTATTTCTTTCAAATCTGTAATTAAAGATACGAATGGTAATGTAGTTTTTCAACCAGATGATAACCAAACAAGTATTGATATAGAAGTGGAAAATCAAAATACGACATTTTTTCCATCAATTATAGATTTCAGAGATGACCGGCAGTTTTATATAGAATGTACTGATTTTTCCAACAATGGGGGCCCATCTATTAGAGATGATGATAATAATATTTTAGAAATTAAAGGGTTAAGACCAACTGGT
>Ga0098037_1000564_pt1 | contig 18569 bp, 35 predicted proteins | sample 5_EtaG_FD_75050 | JGI IMG/M metagenome (GOLD analysis project Ga0098037, IMG submission 75050) | Marine viral communities from the Subarctic Pacific Ocean - 5_ETSP_OMZ_AT15132 metaG | ecosystem: Environmental > Aquatic > Marine > Oceanic | place: Pacific Ocean | collected 2015-01-08 | reverse complement strand
TGTGGAAGCACAGGAATTAGTTTTAAAACATCTGATTCATCTAATAATGATGTAGAAAGAATGTTCCTTGATAATGCAGGACTAGGAATTTTAACACAAAGCGTGACTCACGGTTTAGTGGTTAATGGTAGTTTTAAATTAGGAACTAATGGATTTATTGAATATGGTGGTGGTTATCCTTATACTATAAATATTGAAAATACTGCAGGAGCAGGAGATGTAAAAATACAATCTGCAAATGGGGAGAATAAAATATTATTACAACCTAATACATCAGGTATTGATTTCTACACAGGTGGATCTGAAAAGGTTAAAATTACTAATGCAGATTATGGTCAAATAGTAGTAAGAGCAAAATCGGGCGTAAATTCACAAGTTGCAGCGTTACGATTAGAGGGTACAAATGCAGGTGCTTTTGGTGGAAGTGTTATTGCAGATAGTGTTATAGAATCAGTTACAGATGGTACTGCTTATGGTGCTAATTTAATCTTTAAAGTTAATGATACAGGTAATTCATTAACCGAGAGAATGAACATCAAATCAAGTGGTCAAGTAAATATTCTAGGAGAGGCAGTAATTAAAGGAATTAAACATAGTAATTTTGCAGTAGCTTCACTTGATACAACAGGTTATGCAGTTGCAACAGTTACAGGAGGAGGTAATGGCTCATCTGCAATAGTAGAATTTACTGGAATAGGAGGTACAAACGGAATTGTAGATGTTGTTTATAGTTGTACAAATCAAGGTGGTAGTTGGTATGCAGCGGCAAGAACAAGACAAACAGCAGTTAAAGTTGATGTAGTTGTAACAGGAGGGGGAACAGGGACTTTAACGTTTACTTTTAAGAGTTTATCAGGCAGTCAAGGTTATACGCCAAGGGTACACATGAAAGGAAGCCCATCAGCTTTAGTAACATTTTAATATATAATTTGTATCTTTACTTTATAATCTAAAAATTTAAATAAAATGTCAAAAATTAAAGAATCAGAATTAAAAGTTTTACAAGAACAAGAGCAAAAAAAAGGAGCGATCTTACACGATCTTGGATTACTAGAAACACAGAAACACAGCTTAAATCACATGTATGCAGAGCTTATGGTTGAGCAAGATAAATCTAAAAAAGAACTAGAAGAGTCATACGGAAAAGTTAACATTAATCTGCAGGACGGCTCTTATGAATTAATACCCGAAAAAGATGAAGAGAATAAGTAAACATATTAGCTATAAGGAAGCTACGCACTCAGATTATGCTAAACAATACGGCATAACTAACAAACCAAAAAAAGAACATATTGAAAATATGGAGCTTATTGCTGAGAAGGTCTTTGAGCCTCTTAGAGAATGGGTGGGTGGTCCAATTAAAGTCAATAGTATGTTTAGATGTTCTGAATTAAATAAAGGCATAGGAGGCTCTTATAAGTCTAGTCATTTAACAGGTAACGCTATGGATATTACATCCCTAGGAAAAAAGTCTAATAAAGAGATGTTTGATTACATACGAGAAAACTTAGATTTTGATCAGTTAATATGGGAATTTGGTTTAGAGGATCCTAAATGGATTCACGTTTCCTATGTCAATAAAAAAGATAACAGAAAACAAGTCTTGGTTACTAGGAGAAAAGGTCGTTATTATACCTACTCTGAATGCGAAGGATGCTAAATAGAACGTAATGCCGATACCAAACAAAAAGACAGGAGAAAAACAAAAAGACTATATGATGCGATGTGTACCGCAGATGATGCAGTATCACGACAAGTCTCAAGCAATAGCTATTTGTTATAGATCCTTTCAAGGTAAAATGATTAACCTCGAAACGTATAATGACTATCCTCAAAGTGCGTCTAATAATGCCAAGAAGGTGCTTAGATGGAGAGATAAACACGGAGACGAAGTTAAAGGTATGACACAAATAGGTTGGACTCGTGCCAATCAATTAGCAAAAAGAGAAAACATATCACGAGAAACAATCGCTAGGATGTCGGCGTTTAAAAGACACCAAAAAAACGCAGAAGTAGGTGCTGAGAACAAAGCGACTCCTTGGAAAGATGCAGGTTATGTAGCTTGGTTAGGGTGGGGCGGAACGTCTGGCATAAATTGGGCAACTAAAAAGCTCGAACAAATAGACAAGAAAAAATGAGAACAGATTACCAAACTTTATTTATTAACGCAAGCACATTTACAATTTCATTGACAAACATCGACGTCGTATTAAAGATCATTTTGGTTGGCGTAACAATCGGATATACCATACAAAAATGGTATTTATTAAATAAAAAAGATAAGGACGAATAATGTCTAAAAAGAAGTTTAAAGATACAAAGGTTGGTAAGTTCCTGACTAAGAAAGTTCCTGCAATAGTAGGCTTAGTTGGAGACGCTTTACCTGACGCAGGTATTTTAGGAATAGTTAAAGGGTTGATCGAAAAAGAGTCAGACATAGTACTATCCCCTAAAGACAAAGAAATGGCGTTAGAGCTTCTTAAAATGGATCAGATAGAGTTACAGGAAGTTACGAAACGATGGGATTCAGACATGAAATCAGATAGTTGGCTTTCTAAGAACGTCAGACCTATGACATTAGTATTCTTTTCAATATCTTATGTATTAGGTTGGTTTCTAGAATATCCTTTGGACTCAATAACAGGATTAGTTTCTTTAATTATAGCAGCTTATTTTGGATCTAGAGGCTTTGAGAAGGTAAAAGCTATCGGCAGATAGTGAGGCATAAGACTGCCTTTTATATTACTTTTATTCTATATATTTTTATATAATTATTCTAAAGAATTTTAGAAAAAATTTAAATTTATTACTTTTTTTTAGAATATCCTAATTTTATTTTGTACATTTATTTGTTTACCTATAAAGATCTATGGGGAAAAAACCTTCCAGAAGCAAAGTTATTAAACAACTTGATACTGTATTTAGCAAGTATATAAGACAGAGAGATGCGGTCAATGAAATCGCCACATGTTTTACTTGCGGTAAACGGGATCACTGGAAAAGACTACAAAACGGACATTTTCAGAGCCGTAAATATTATTCGACTAGATGGGATGAGGTTAATTGCCAAGTACAATGTGCGGGATGTAATGTTTTTAAGTACGGAGAACAGTTTATATTTGGTCAGAACCTTGACATTAAGTATGGCTTAGGAACGGCTAACGAGCTTTATATAAAAGCCAAAAAAACAGTTAAAATATCGACCGTAGATTTACAAGATATGGTTAAGCATTATAAAGATTTGGTGGACAACTTTTAAATCACTATATTTGGTTGTTCTGTTTATAGTAAAAAGAGGGTGGAGATTTTTTCTACTCTTTTTTTTTGTTTTTAATTAGTAGATATTAAATTTTTTATATTATATTTACTTACAATTAATAATAACTATAAAAATTCAGAACATGGCAAAAACGCAATTAGATCAAGTCAAATTAGACATCATTACCTTAGAGGTAAAACTAGCTCACGCAGTAATGTACGGCGATGCTTTCTCACAGATAGCAATAAATCAAGAGTTAGAAGAAAAGAAATCCCTTAAAGACACGCTAGAATGGATGTAACAAAGGGACTTAGATATAATATATCACATCAAACAAAAGATACACTCTTAACAGAGCAACAGTATCGAATCGAAGCTCTACAAAAAGAGCTAACTTGGTACCGAACATACGGGCAGTATATCGCTCACGTTCATACTAACGTAGACGCCGAAGCATGTGGATATGCTGACGGCGATAATGAATATAACCTTAATAATCAGAACAAATGAATCGAGACAAATTACTAGAATTATACAAAAAGTATGATCTAACGTCTGACGACGTATTTAAACACCAACATTATGTAATTATTACTAGACAGGGTATTGACAAGATACAAGGTATCGAAAAGATCAACATCACTTACGAGGTAATAGAATGTAAGCCTAATTTCGCAGTAATGAGGGCTACAGCGACAAAAGAAAACGCACGAATAGAAACGTTCGGATCCGCACTAAAAGGCGATAACTACAAAGACGGAAACTGTAATAGTTGGTACGTCGCAGAAATGGCAGAGAAAAGAGCAATGAGCAGAGCTATTTTAAAACTTACAGGATTTTACGAACTCGGCGTATTCGGCGAAGACGAAGCAGATAATTTTAAGAAACCAATCACAATCAAAAAACAATAATAACTATGGGCGCAATAATAAACGCAAGTATCGACGTAAAGGCTTTACCAAATCACAAATTTCAAGCAGAAAAAGACGGCAAAGTCTATTACAATTTCACAATCATTATTAATGATGAGACAAGATTTAACAACAACGTCTGGATTACAGACAGTCAAACACAGGAAGAGCGAGAGGCTAAAGTACCAAGAAAGACTTTAGGCAACGGATCCGTAGTTTGGATTAATAACGGCAACGGTCAGAACGTAGACAAGGAAGGAACAATACAACTAGTAGTAAAAGAGGAGCAACCGCAGAAAGCGACTCCCGTTAGCTCTAGCAACGATAATGACGACCTACCTTTTTAAGAATACCTTTATTAATAATAAATCAAGGGTATGGGTTTTAGCATTCATACCCTTTTTTATATCTAAACTATACAATGACAGAGAGAGAAACAGAACACGAGTTATTAATGCAGTGCATAGAAGAGGACTGCTACATAAACACAAGAACAAAAATAGAATATCCGCCCGTGGCACTATCATACGGAGTTAAAATAATAAACACAAAAGAAGGAGTCAAAGAGCTACCAATACCGCTAGGAACATACGGCAACCTTTCGGTAGTTACTGCACCTCCTAAAACTAAGAAAACGTTTTTTATATCCTTACTAGCATCGGTATATATGGGGGGATCTAACATATACGGAGGAGACATCCTAGGACATAGAGGAGACGGGCATCTTATACACTTCGACACAGAACAAGGCAAGTGGCATTGTCAAAAGGTATTTAGACGATTACACGATATGGATAGTCAGTTAGATAATAAAAAATATCATACCTTTGGATTACGAGCGATAGGCTACAAGCGACGTATTCAGTTCATCGAGTACTTTCTAGCTAAGAACATCGATAAGCCTTCTCTGGTTATTATAGACGGCATAGCGGACTTAGTAAGCGACGTCAATAATCTAGAAGAGTCTAACGCAGTAGTACAAAAGTTAATGGAATGGTCGGCAAACTTTAATTGCCATATAATAAACGTCATTCATCAAAACTTCGGATCTACAAAATTAGGTACAGGCCATCTAGGCAGTTTCTTAGAAAAGAAAGCAGAGACAGTTATACAGCTAGAGGCTAATACAGTTAACAAGAATTGGGTTACGGTTTTATGTGGCAGAAGCAGAGGGTACTCTTTCGAGACTTTTAGCTTTCAAGTAAACGACATAGGATTGCCCGTAATAGTAGGAGACATATATGATCCTTTAAAACCATAATGAGCAGAGATACTCTTATACTAATAGCAAAAAAACACGCAACGTGGGTTGACATAGTGCAGACTTTCGGATGTAACGAGAGAATTGCAGAAGACCTAGTGCAAGAAATGTATATTAAAATACAACTGCAATTAGAAAAGGGATCTCTTGACATTATGTATAAAGACGAACAAAACGAAATCAACTATTATTACATATTTAAAACACTTAGAACGCTATTTATAGATCTAAAACGCAAACAAAAAAACGTACAAGTTATATGTTTAGACGAACACATAGAAAACTTCGGAGACACTTACTATGGTCATAACGACGTAAACTATGCCGAGACATATAAAAGAGTAACAGACGAGCTTAATAAGCTACATTGGTACGAAAGGCGAATATTTGAGATTATTAACGGAGGCGAAAAAATTGCAGAGCTTTCCCGTAAATCTAAGATCAGTTATTATGCGCTCTATTTTACATATAAGAAAGTAAAAGACAAACTAAAAAAAGAGCTATGATTAATATTCATGTGACACAACAAGACAAAGATTTTGCTATAAATCAGATACGAGCTTTCGAGCAAATAAAGCAAGGTCAATATAGATACGCAGACGTAGAGGCTTGGCGAGGAGTCGTATGCGAAATGCTTACAGGCAGATGGCTAGAGAAAAATTACAAAGTAGACAAACCCGCAAAAGGCTTAGATAACTCAGGGATCTATGACGACTGCGATATGGTTATTAATTCTAAAAAAGTAGAAATTAAATCAGCTACTAAAAATTATTTTAAATACATAATGCCGAAAGTCGCAAACGTACTAGGGAAACCAAAAGACGTTTACATAGGCGTTAAATATAACGAGACAGTAGAGCCTAACATTGTTAGTATTGTTGGCTTTATAAAGCATAAAGAGGTTATTAAATGCCCGATTAAAAAGAACAAGGGGTCTGCATATTACGAGATCCCGCTTAACACTTTAAAACAATTCAAATGAACTTAGCACTATTACATCCCTGCCCTATATGTATAACAGTAACTGTTGTAACATATTTAATTTATAAAAGATACAAGAAATGAGACTAGGCGATATAACAGAAAAAATAATATATGTCATTACTCTTGGTCAAGGGAAACGATTAGCCACATGGATCGCCAAAAGATTTTTTGGTATGGAGGATTGCGGTTGCGATAAAAGAAAAAAGGATCTAAACAATATAAAAATTAAAAGATGGTAAAATTTAACAAAACAGATTATGAAGACTGGACAATATTTCGACAAGGAACAAAGGACGTTATCAGCCCCACAGAGTTTGACTTGGTATGCGACTTACACGCACGATATCACAAGCATACGTTTTACAAACCCTGCACTTGTAATCCAAAAACAATAAATCAATGGATTACGGATCTTAACGTTATTTGGAATAATGGTAAATAGTTATTAAATTTTTTGTATCGTAAATATATTTGACTTATATTAGCTTAAATTAAAAAAACAGAACAATGAGTTTATTAACAGAAAAATTAGTATCAGGAGACGATTTAGTCATACCTAGATCAGAGTACAAATTATTACTTAGAATCGCATTACAAGCCTCTAGATTATTAGAGTATCAAAACGAGAAAGGTAAAACATTCGATTTTATGGTTGATCATTTTAAAACCGAATTAACCAAGTCATTAAACGAGGACGAAATACAAGCTCTAATTAAATGACAGCAAAACAATTATTATATATAAAAGAAGAGATTAACAGCATGATTAAAAAGGATCCCGAAATTACAGACGTAGTTATTAGCTATCAAGTCAGAGAATCGAGGATCCGTAACATAGCTAACATTACAATTAAACTATGAGCAGTACAGCAAAATTACAAGAACGCATTACACAGTTAGAAGGCGATCTATTAGAAGCAAGAAACTATAAGAATCAGCATACATATATACACGAAACAACCGACCTGTATTGTAGGGACGGCGAAATGCATATATGCTACGGCGATGAGAAATGGCTAGTATATAATACAGATCAACTGTTTAAAGATCTACCGTTTATTATTAATCAAGTAGTAAAAGAAAACGCTAAAATGCAAAAGATGTATTTAGATATGATTAAAACAGAACTACAAGAGCTATGATATTATTAGTAGATGCAGACAGTTTAGTATTCGCAAGTTGTTGTAAACGAAGAGAGCGACCAGACGACGAATACCATCAAACAGATATATCGGAAGCTCGTAATAAATTCGACGAACAGTATATGGCAATCGTTAATTCTTTAGAAGAGATGTACGAAATTAAAAAAGTCATAACGTTTAGCGGATCTCGGGGCAACTTTAGAAAGTTTATCGGAGACAGATATAAGAAAAACAGAGACTATGACAATTTACCTCCGCTACTCGGAGAGATGCATAGATACGTCAAAACACAATACGACAGTATTTCGGGATACGGCGTAGAAACAGACGATATGGTAGCTAGGTATTGGAAAAAAATAAGCGACGACATAGGCAGGAATAACGTCATGATCGTCAGCATAGATAAAGATTATCGACAGTTCCCTTGTTTATTATACAACTATCATTATAAGCATAGAGAGATTTACGATATATCAGAAGAACAAGCTATGTATAATTTCTACGAGCAAATGATTGCAGGGGATCCCGCAGACAACGTTAATTATTTTAAAGGTAAAGGCAAGAGGTTTGCACAAAAATATCTAGCAGACTGCTTTACGCCGTATCAGTATACTAGAAAGCTATATGAGTTATTTAAACAGAAGTACAAAAGTAAGGCAAAAGAAAAGTATTCCGAATGCTACAATTTATTAAAACTACGCACTAATGAGTAATATAAACCCAAACACTATTGCAGAAAAGATTACTGAGTTATCAGGTATAGATGTCTTTATGGATAACCGAGAACGCAGAGTCGTTGAGGTAAGATCCCTGCTTACTTACCTGCTTAGAGAAAAGCTAAAAATGAGATGGAAAAACATTGTATTGTTTTATGATCGAAACGGTAAAAAAATCAATATGGCAAACGTTATGCATAGCTATAAAAAGTATAACGATTACAAAAAGCAAAACCCTGTTTTAGATGACCTACAGAAATCTTTCGTGTTTGGACCATATTCAGAATACGATGAGGTTGACAAGATCGACTACCTAGAAAAGAAATGCAAAAGACTAGAGAAAAAACTACAAGAACAACTTAACAAATAAACATATGATTGAGAAAGTAAAAATAACAGAAGTGTATTCTAACCCTGTAAATCCAAGGACAATAAAGGAGGCAGAATTTAAAAAGCTAGTAAAAAGTATTAAGGACTTCCCAGAAATGCTAGATCTAAGACCTATCGTTGTAAATGCAGAAGGTGGTATTATAGGAGGGAATATGCGTTATCAGGCCTGTAAAGAACTTGGGCTTAAAAAGATCCCTGTAATACGAGCAGAGAACTTAACAGAAGAACAGATAGAGCAATTTATTATTAAAGACAACGTCAGTTTTGGCGATTGGGATTGGGACATCTTAGCTAATGATTGGACGTCTAGCGAACTAAATGATTGGGGGCTTGGAGTATGGGAAAACAAAGCAGACGGATCCGAGTTTAAGCCTGTGCTTTTTCCTGGTCAATCGGATGATCAAGTAACAGACGAAGACATTAAGAAGGGAACAGAAGACATAGGGAGTACATTTCAAAAGGGAACAGAAAAAAAATTTATTGAAACCATGTGCCCAGAGTGCGGACACGAATTTAATGTTGCACAAGAATGAGAAACGGAAAACACTTACTAATAGATGCCTACGGATGCAATAGAACGCCTCTAAACGACGAAGCTCTTATCAGGGCTATGTTACTAGATGTAACAAAAAAGATAGGCTTAAAACCGCTTTCTGATCCTCTTATATATGTAGTAGACGAGACAATGATTGACATTAAAAGTATAGGAATTACAGGAGGCATTATATTTATGGAATCGCATTTTACTTTTCATGCCTTCCCTGAGTTAGATTATTTCTCTGCCGACATCTATTCTTGTAAAGACTTTCAGCACAGTTCTGTGATTGAATACATCGATAATCTATTTACGCCCGAACATTTAAAAGAAACAGTAATATTAAGAGGATCCTCGCTATGACAAAAACAAAAGAAGAGATTGAATTATTTTTAGAACTAGAAACGACATTCACGTTTGCTAAGTCGATGGCTAATATTCCGCACAGTTGGATATGCAGAAAATATTATACAGACGATATTTTTTTGGCAGCTATGAATTTTATAAACGAGAACGGATACAAAGAAAAATTTTACAATAAAGAATATACATACTACAATATAGGAGAGTATAAATATTGGGTAATGACTAACGAGAGAGGGTTTGACGATCCTTCAGCAATAACAAATCGAGCAAAAATATGAAAGCAGGAATTATTACAACACCTAACAGGCAAATTTACTTGACTAGAATGGTCAAACAGATTGCTCCTTTTGTAGATAGTCTGCATATATATAATGATCTAGAAAAAAAAGGTCAGCCTTATAATATGAGAAGGTGTATGCGAGAGCTTTTAACTACAGCAAAAAAAGACGAACAAGTATTAATCATGTGCGACGATGTAATAACAGTACATGGTTGGTATAATTATTTACAAGCATTAATAAAAGCTGCACCGTCAGAGGTTTATTGTTTGTTTAATAGAAAACGTCATTTATTTAAAGAAGAGAACTTGGCAAAAGGATATGCTAAAGGGGTTTTTAAAGGAGCTTTTTATGATCAAGCTACTGTATATATAAACCAACAACATTTGCCAGACGCTTTAGATCAGTTTTTAATAGATAATACTGACAACCCTAAATTTCATAAACACTATGACGACTTAACGCAAGGCTACTTAGTACATAATAATATAGAATGGGTTGTTTCAACCCCTACATTGTTTGAGCATATAGGAGACGATACAAGCACATTAGGTCATAAAATAGGTAGGAGTTATAATTTTATAGGAAACAAATAACATGAAGGTATACAGTAAAAATAATGTTTTAGTAGAAGCAGAGAAAAGGATCCGCAGACTATTCGACGATTTCGAGAATGTAGTTGTAGGATTTTCGGGAGGCAAAGACAGTACTGTATGTTTAAATCTAACATTAAAAATAGCAGAAGAAAAAAACAGACTACCATTAAAAGTATTGTGGGTTGATCAAGAGGCTGAATGGCAAGGAACTGCTGACTATTGCGAATCAGTATTCGACGACAAAAGAATAGATCCTATGTGGTTTCAAATGCCAATGAAATGGTACAACAACGTAAGCTCTCACAGTAAGTATATAAATATATGGCAAGACGGAGTTAAGCATATGCGAGAACGGTCAGAGATCTCTATAAAAGAAAACAAGTATTTAGATTTTGGTTTTCATGAGTTATTCGAAAAAATCTTTGCAGTACATTTTCCTGATCAGAAGTCTTGCTACATATCGGGTGTTAGAACAGAAGAAAGCCCTAAAAGAATGATGAGCCTCACAAGCTCTTTGACATATAAGGATATTACTTGGGGCAAGAAACTAAACGAGAGCAAAGGACATTATACTTTTTATCCTATATATGATTGGAGTTATAGCGACGTCTGGAAATACATCTTTGACAACAAGATTGTATACAACAGGATCTATGACTCACTATTTACACACGGCGTAAGTGTAAGCGATATGCGCATCTCAAATCTACATCACGAGACTGCCATTCAAAACTTATTATTAATACAGGAGATCGAGCCTGATACGTGGAATAGGATCGCAGAAAGAATAGACGGGACTAATGCAATCAAACATCTCAAAACTGATGCTTTTAAATGTCCTTCTGAACTTCCTTATATGTTTAAGTCGTGGAAGGAATACGCACTATACTTAGCAGACAAACTAGCAAACGATGAGGAGTTTCTAAAAAAGATGCATAAGAAAATAGACAAGAACAAAAAGTATATGGTATCTAACAAGGTATATGTAGACTTTTATAAAACGCTTGTCAAGACTGTTTTATCACAGGACTTTGACTTTACAAAGCTCGGCAACTTTCTAACATCGCCATACTTTAATACAGTAAAGAAATATGTAAACGGACAGCTTACAAGCAAAAACATTGAAGTTAATCGCAAATATGACAAATACGTTAAAGGTTTAATATGAAAGCAAGTTTAAAAAAAGCAATACAAAAAGAGTTGCTACATCCAAAGACTATCCTAGAAGGTACAGACGCAGAATACCAAATTAATCTAATAGAAGACATAAAGGAATTACTGCACGAAATATCGCCACTTAAAGAACAGCCTGTAAACAGGATTAGATGGGTACGGATCGAGGAGGTATGCCCAAACGATTATAACCCTAACTCAGTAGCTAAAAAAGAAATGGGGCTTTTATATACGTCAATTAAGCATGATGGCTATACGCAACCTATCGTAACAATATATGATGAGCAAAAGAAGCTCTATGTAATTATAGATGGCTTTCACAGATACTATACTGCAAAGACTAACGCTGACATACTAGAACGCAATAAAGGCTTTCTGCCGATCGTAGTTTTAGAAAAGGATATAAACGACCGTATGGCAAGTACAGTACGCCACAATAGAGCGAGAGGTATGCACTCGATTGCAGGAATGTCTAATATGGTATTTACGATGCTAGAGAACGGATGGAGCGACAAAGAGATATGCAACGAACTAGGTATGGGAGTCGAGGAGCTTGTAAAGCTAAAACACATAACAGGATTTTCTAAGCTCTTTGCTGACGCAGAATATAATAAGGCTTGGGAATCGGCGAATCAAATACGCCTAAAAATAAAACACAAACAAGATGAAAAAACAAAGACAGTATAGATCTCGACAAGGGAGGTCTGATAAACAATATACATCGACTATGAAGGCTTTAACCTTTGGTTGTTTAGCTTTAATAGTAGCAATTTTAATCTTTTTAATTACTAAATAATGGACAAAAGTAGACACATAAAAAAGGAGACACTATTAAAATCCTTAGAGCAAAGCCTAGGGGTTGTAACGGTAGCCTGTAAAAAGGCGAACATACCTAGAAGCACATATTATAAATGGCTAAAAGAAGACAGCGATTTTGCTGAACAAGTAAGGGATATTGAAAACGTAGCATTAGACTTCGCAGAGAGTCAGCTACATAAACAGATACAGGAAAACTCAACCTCCGCAACTATCTTTTATTTAAAGACTAAAGGAAAGTCAAGGGGTTATGTAGAACGACAAGAGATTACTGGAGCAGAAGGAATGCCTACTAACTTTCAAATTGAGATAATTGGATCAACTAAAGATAAAGACTAACATAGTCTATGATCACTTATTAACCTCTGACAAGAAAATAATAGTTGAGCAGGGCGGGACTAGATCGGGCAAGACATATAACATTATACTTTGGATTATATTCGAGTACTGCACTAAGAATAGAAACAAGGTAGTTACTGTATGCCGTAAATCCTTCCCTAGTTTGCGTGCGACCGTTTTAAGGGACTTTATGCAGATCTTAGAGACTCATAAGCTATACAACGAAAAGTATCATAATAAGTCTAATTCTGAGTATTTTCTGTTTGGCAACCTAATCGAGTTTATATCGCTTGATCAACCGCAAAAGATTAGAGGACGTAAAAGGGATCTGCTTTTTATAAACGAAGGCAACGAGCTTTACTTTGAGGATTGGCAACAGCTAGTGTTTAGAACACAGGAACGCATAGTCCTTGACTTTAACCCGTCAGACGAGTATCATTGGATATATGACAAGGTACTGCCTAGAGAAGACTGCGACTTTTTTAAGACTACATATTTAGACAATCCCTTTGTAGAGGAGTCAATCAAAAAAGAGATTGAATTACTAAAGGATACAGACGAGCAGTATTGGCAGATATACGGACTTGGCGAAAGGGCTGCAAGTAGAAGCACAGTATTTAGATACGCTGAGGTTACACATATACCCGAAGACGCAGAGCTAGTAGCATACGGCATGGACTTTGGATATACTAACGATCCTAGTACGCTTGTTTCTGTTTATACAAAAGACATAAACCTATATGTAAAAGAACATCTATATAGAACGGCTATGACTACTATGGACATACATAAATTCCTGTTAAGCGAGAAACTAGAAAACAAACCTATATACGCAGATAGTGCAGAGCCTAGACTAATCAGCGAGTTAAAAAGAATGGGGCATAGCATATTCCCAAGCGTTAAAGGTAAAGACTCTATTAATGCAGGAATAGATCTCTTAAAACGCTACAAAATAAATATACTGTCCTCATCTACTAATGCCATATCGGAATTTAGAAACTATAAATGGAAGGAAGACAAAACGGGTGCTTTACTTAATACGCCTATTGACGAACATAACCATATTATCGATCCCTGTCGTTATGCTACATATTCGATACTGTCAAAGCCAAGATTCGGATCCTACGCTATTAATTAAAAAAAGTTATTAAATTATTTGTATTATAACTTTATTGGTTATATATTAGCTAAACATTAATTAAATAAACAGAACAAATGACATATTTAATATCTACAGACTACGATCCAAACGAGAAAGTATATAGAGCAACTTTCGGAGGAGACTACGATTATCAAGTCGAGGCTAAGACTCAAAAAGAATTAAACACAAAAATAAAAACAGAAATTAATAACTAAAAAACTATAACATGAGAACATTTAGAACGTTAGACAGGTACAAACAAAACCTATCAATTAGAGGAAACCAAGTATGGAGCTATACGACGCACGTAGCAACCATAGACGGCAACGATCTTTACCAACACGGATATTGGTCGCAGACTACACAGAAACACATTAACTATGTAGCAGATCAATTAGATTTAATTTTACATAGATAATATGAAACAGAAAACTAGATCTAAAAGAGCACAAGAGATAATGCTAATAATAATACCTAGTTATTTTATTGGCAGAATATTAATCAGTATAATCTTTAACATATGAATTACGACGATTGGATAGTACACATGGAACACGAGCATAGAGGTTGGAACGAGCCAGACAACGAATGTCAGCATTGCGGACAGCCTACCGAAAAGTCCTATTGCAGTAACGATTGTTTCGAGGCAGACATGTTGTAAAGTATCCCATAATAATTTACAGCACGAGGGGAGTCATTAGACAGCCCCTCTTTTTTTATTGTAATTGATCACAAAGTTTATTAAAAAAAACGTTATATATATATGAAACTTAACATTAAAATTCCAACATCGCTTTCTGAGATCACACTTAGACAGTATAAAAAGTTCCTGCAAATACAAGATCAAGTCAAGGATCCTAGATTCTTAAATGCTAAAATGATTGAGATCTTTTGTAATGTCAGTTTAAAGGATGTAATGCTTTTAAGGCTTTCAGACTCGGCAGAGATAGTTAAGATCCTTTCACAAATGTTTGATCAGAAACCTCCGCTTGTACATCACTTTAAGCTAAACAAAGTAGAATACGGATTCCATCCCGAACTTGACACGCTAACACTAGGCGAGTATATAGATCTAGACACATACGTTGGCGATTGGGATAATATGGAAAAGGCTATGAATGTATTATACAGGCCTGTGGTTGTTAAGTTAAAAAACAGATACAATATAGAAGAGTATAGACTCGGAACAGACGCTGTGTTATTAGACATGCCTATGGACGCAGTTATGTCATCAATTTTTTTTTTGTGGAGTTTAGGTCTGGACTTATCGAAAAATATGACGAATTATTTGGACAAGGAGGAGAAAGAAGTCTTGACGCAGTTTCTCAGTTCTCAAGGAAATGGGGTTGGTATCAATCAATTTATGGACTCGCTAAAGGGGACATTACACGATTTGAAGATATCACTAAATTAAAAATGCATGAATGCTTTATGATGTTATCGTTTATGAAAGACAAAAACGAACTCGAAGCAAAACAAATAAAAAAGAACTTTAAATGAGCAATCAAGGCGTAAGGGGTTTTTTCCAATTAACGGAAACCATAAAACAAGAGTTACTAAAAGACGTAAACATTAATACTGTTACAACAGGCGATATTACAGACGTAAATCTAAACAAGCAAGACATATTCCCTTTAGGACATATTATTATAGATAACGTTTCTGACGAAGAGCAAGTACTGCGATTTAATATGACGATCTTAGCATGTGATATTGTTAATCAATCTAAAGACTTAACTGTCGACAGATTTGTAGGCAATAACAATGTACAAGATATTCTAAATACGCAACTAGCTGTCCTTAACAGACTTACGCAAAGATTAAGAATGGGCAACCTATATAGCGATATGTATCAGTTAGACGGGATCCCTGTATTGACACCTTTTTACGATCGTTTCGAAAATCAACTAGCGGGATGGTCATCTAGTATTACTGTATTAATCTATAATGACATATATATCTGCTAATGGATTACACACACTTAGAAGAGGTACTAAATAAATACGCAAAGTATGTTGTACAACAGGCTAAGTCTAATTTGACAAAAGCAGGTAAGGGTGCAGGTAAACTATATGAGTCAATCGAGTATACCTTAGAAACCGAGTCAGAGATATTTCTGCTAGACTTTCTAATGGAAAACTACGGAATATATGTAGATGAGGGGGTAAGAGGCGCAAACCCGTCTCTAATTAACGCAGGAGTACAGAAAGCTCCTATGAGTAGATTTAGCTACAAAAGTAAGATGCCACCTATGCAGGTATTAGCTAATTGGGCAAAGGCTAAAAACATAAGATTTAGAAACGCCAAAGGTCAATACGCAAAAGGTAGCAATAGGAGTATGGGTTTTGCATTACAAAGAAGCATATTCGCACAAGGTATAAAGCCAAGCTATTTTTTCTCAAAGCCATTTAACAAAGGTCTCTATGATTTATCAGAGACTATGCTAGAAGCATTCGCTTTAGACATAGAGGATGCTATAATACTAGGACAAAAAAAATAAACTATGCCAAATAATTACGCACTTAGAACACCATTATTCGCTAAAGCACAAAGCTCAGGAGCTAGTACGCAGTCTGCTAAACTTAATGTTGTAGTAAACGGATCTATTGTTTACACGATAATAAAACCCGCACTACCAAACGTCGATGTTATATTCGAGGTTGCAGAACTATTAAAAGACTACTTAGGCACTACTTACAGTTATTCGCCACAAAAAATAGGATTTAATACTAATATTCAATTCTTTAATCAGCCTAATGCAGGAGGATCCGCACAAGGAGCAGCTATAAATACAGTAGGAGGAGACGGATACGATGCATACAGTATATATACAGACGGAGCAAATAGTAAGATCCCCTTTAAAAACAGACAGAGTCAGCCTACTTGGTTACTAGAAGTTGCAAGACCAAATAGCTCAGGAACAAATACTGATGACTTTTATATATTCGTGCCTAATAATCAAGATGGGAAAGTAAACAGTATAAGCGCAGGAGGCACCGTAACAACGAGAAATTACTCAGCTACTGATACAGCAATAAATGTAACGGGATATCCTAGACTAAACATAGTCAGAATAGACTGTACAAAATACGGCGATGGTCATAAGATTAGCTTTATAAATAGATACGGTGTTTTACAAGACCTTTGGTTTTTCTTAAAAAAGGTTGATTCAGTAGGACGTAGCAACGAAAGTTTTAATAGAAATACGCTAGAGGATGACGCAACCTATGACATAATAGAAGCTCCTAAAAGGTTATTTAATACAACAGCAAAACAAAGCCGAACTTTATCTAGCGGTTATTATCCCGAATGGGCAAACGCTTACTTTGAGCAGTTATTACTTAGTGAGCATGTATGGCTTACAAGACCACAATATAACAGCCCTACGAATAGTGAGGTTATTCCTGTTATAGTTAAAACATCTAGTATGACTTTTAAAACGTCAGTAAACGACAGGCTTATTGATTACACAATAGAATTTGAAGACGCATTCGATCATATAAACAACATTAGATAGATGCAAGAATTACAGCTATATATTGAAAATACAAGAGTAGATCTTTTTAAAGATGAGTCTGTTTCGCTTACGCAAACAATTCAGAACGTTAAGGATCCCGCAAAGGTATTTACATCCTTTACTAAGACATTCTCACTACCCGCTAGTAGTACAAACAATAAGCTGTTTAAACACTATTACAACTTTAACATAGAGGGTGGTTATGATGCTAGAACTAAAAAGGTTGGTCGAATAGAACTTAACCATATACCATATAAAACAGGAAGAGTAAAGCTCGAAGGCGTAGATCTTAAAGTAAATAAACCACATACATATAGAATTACTTTCTTTGGAAATACCGTCGAATTACCTGACATTATAGGCGATGACAAACTCGGGCAATTAGCTTTCTCGGGATCTAATTTTAACTTGTCTTATGATCCTAGCACTATATTAAACTATCTCAAAAACGAGGTAAACGGAGGCAAATTAATAGTGCCACTAATTACGCATACGCAGAGATTATTTTACGACAGCTCAGTAACAGGAAACGAAGACAACGTATATTTTCAATATGGGCAAACTCAAGGCGTTAAGTACGATCAGCTTAAATTTGCAGTAAGACTGTACGAAATTATACTGCAGATAGAAGACAGGTACACAATAGCAAACGGCTATTCAAGTAACATACTATTTTCTAGAGATTTTTTTAGTATAAACAACCCTGTATTTTATAATCTATATATGTGGTTGCATCGTAAAAGCGGATCCGTACAACCCGCAACACAAATTACAGAATTTACGACATTAGTTACAGGTTGGAATTATGGCAATCCTCCTGGGCAAAACAAACTTTTCGTATCTAGTACAAGCATCTTTGTACCTTCCTATTTGACTGGACCTAATACGTCAATGAATAATACACTAACAGTCACACCTATATCAGGAAATCAAACTAAATATAGAGTCGTAGTAAAGCAAAGTACGGCTGTCGTATTAACAACTGCAAAAGCAACAGGCGTAACAACTATTACTAATTTAAACGGGATTCCTATTGTTGGAAACGGCGTTTATACTGTTGAGATAGTACACGAAGCAGCGATGACATTCTCAGGTATAACTTGGGATTTTGATGGCGTATACAGACCGACACAGGTTCCCGTTCCT
>Ga0098037_1000563_pt1 | contig 18606 bp, 21 predicted proteins | sample 5_EtaG_FD_75050 | JGI IMG/M metagenome (GOLD analysis project Ga0098037, IMG submission 75050) | Marine viral communities from the Subarctic Pacific Ocean - 5_ETSP_OMZ_AT15132 metaG | ecosystem: Environmental > Aquatic > Marine > Oceanic | place: Pacific Ocean | collected 2015-01-08 | reverse complement strand
CAATACCATTTTTATCAAAAACAGCAAGTTGACCATTATTTAATTGCATGACCTGTAAATCTGGAAATCCTCTTTTTGCTTTTTCTTGAATAAAGGTTTGTAGGAATGGTTGCAGTTGAGTATTAGAACTTAAACCCTGTAATTGCTCGTCAGATTTATCTTGTAGCATAGGCATACCCAATGCTTTTGCTAATTGTAGTGACGCTAAATTACCTTTAATTGCTTTAGATGTAGCAAATGACGTATTCATATTATTAGTTTGTAATGCTTGTAGAAAAGACGCATTGCCTACTGGATCTGCTTTAATTTGTGCAATACGTGATGGCGATAGGTTAAGTGAAGTAGCGTATTGATCAACTAATGGCAGTAATGACGATGCCTGGTTAAACTGCTGCTCTTGCTGCATAATATTAGTATTTCTTTTATTGGCAGCTTCACTAATTTGCATAAACGCATTTAAATTATTTTCGCCAACCTTTGTAGGTGCGCCATACGCTATAAGCATGTCACCTAAAGAGTGCAGCGCATTGTAGCGTCTTAAATTGTCAAAGCGCTTTCTTGAACTTGTTGGCTGTGTTGCTACGTCTAAAATATTCATTATTTTATCCCAAATTGAAATGGATTAAAAAATGCGCCTCCAAAACCACCAGTTCCTAGTCCAAATGGTGACAGGCCACCAGTGCCTTGCATAAATCCCATTTGAGGCATCATTATCTTACTTCCTATGCCAATAGCTGTAGCAAATGGGTTACTTGTGTACGGTGTTTGTTGTGTAGATACCTGGCCTTGTGGAACGCCAGCAATAGCTGCCAGTAATTGATTTAAGTTTTTGGCTTCTTGACCTTGGGCGCCTAAAAATTCGCCATAGTCAAAGTCTTTTTGTTGTTGGTCAAATGCCTGGTCTACTGCGCCAGCTTTATATAAGTTGTCAGCTTGTGACACGCCTAAATTAAAGTCTTGCAGCATGTCCTGGCCAGCTTGCTGAAATCCAGCCATTTTTAATCTACTGGTGTTGTCTGCTATTGCGTCTGCTGCTGAACTCGCTAACTCACCCTGGGCAACGCCAACCCTGGTATTAGTGTCTGCGCCAATGTTGTAGCTGTTACCTAAAAGATCTGTATTAAGTTTTTGTGTTTCATCTTTAATAATCTGGTTACTGGCGTCTATGACTTCATTTGTAAATGGGTTCATGTAATCGGATCTGTCTTTTAATGACATGTCATTCATACCAGAAATTTTGTTCATTGCGTCAGTTGTAAATTGTGACTTGTCAGCAAATCTATCGCCTGTAAATGACGTAAATTCATCGTCAAGCATGCCCTTCGCTTTGTCTAACGCTGGTATAACGTAGTCCTGTTTCATCCACTCTGGTATATCTGTTGTCGATGTAGTTGTTGCTACTTTTTGTTTACTAGGCATTATATCTCCTTAAAAACGGTTATTACTTGATGTTGACTTTTAGTTGCTTTAAACCATCCACGCCTACCTCCAGTACTAAGGTATTTGCAACCGTGTTGCTTTGCGTAAACAGCTAAAATCTTTTCCATTGACAGTAACTCTTTCAAATTACCTCCACCCACGACAATGTCTAACATTTTGCATTGTGGGTAATTAATTATACTTGTGACCATGACGCAGTCTCTACCAGGCCAAAACTGCATTTCACCAGTACTTATTGCTTTAAATATATCAGTAACTGTGTACAGTCTTACGCCTACGCTGAGACTGTCATCAATGTACTGTTCCAGTCTAATCCAATCCTCTGGACTGGATTGTGGCTTTACGTTCATTAAACTCGTCTGACTTCTAAAATTACAGCTGATCCTGTTCCTTGACCAGCTTCGCCTTGTCCATTGTCATTAAATGATATACTGGCAAAGTACTGCTGATTTTTGTTTAATTGTACTCTGGCTGCGTGTATACGAACATCAGCTTGACCAGCGCCACTGCAAGCTGCCGTTTGAGTTAATGCCAAAGCCGTTGACCCTGTCATAAAACGTGTAGCTATTTGCGTTCCCTGGTTACTTGAAAATGTACTTGCATTAGCAATTAATACGACAACTGCATCTGTATTGAATGAAGTATTATTCGTTGACGTAAATGTAGTACTTGGAATAGTTGCTGTACTTGTACCTGTGCCTCGTCCAACACTATTAGCTAATACTTGTAAAATAACACCAGCGTTAAGGTTTTCTGGGTTAAAGGATCCTACAATAGTTTGTATACCACCAGATCCAATAGTAAGAGTACCACCAGACAAAAAACTAGCACTGATACTGCCACCACTAATTTTATTAGCATTTAAACTGTTTATTTTGGCATTCGTAATAATACCGTCATCTATTTGCGCTGACTGCGTTATTAAACTACTGGTAGCTAATTTTGTACTTGTAATACTGTTTGCTGATAACTTATCAGTTGTCACGGCATTCGCTGCAATTTTATTTGCTGTTACAGCGTCACTCGCTAACTCACTACTTGTAATCGCATTGGCTGCAATCTTGTCACTTGTTATTGTGTCTGCTGCTATCTTGCCAGCCGTAATACTATTGGCGCCTAATCGATCTGCTGCAAGTGATCCAGATGTTATTTTATTAGCGTCTAAACTGCCTATTTTTGCGTTTGTTATTTGAGCGTCACCGATAGCAGCTGTCAGTATTGTAGCGTCACCTATTTGAGCGCTTTGCGTTATAACAGCTTCACTTGTAACTAGTTTATCACCACTAATAGATCCATTAGCGACTTTAGCCAAGGTAACAGCTGCGTCCTCTAGCTTCTCAGTGTCTATTGTTACTATATTTGCAGAATTAGTAAGCATCTTGCCTAATTCTAAGTCTTTATCTGCTGCATTGTACGGTGAAACAACTTTTACAAATATTTTACCGTCTTTTACAAATGCGCCACCACTAACAGAATTTTCTAATATTTCATTTAGTTCTGGCAGTATTCTGTCTAGGTATTCGTTAGCTTCTTCATCCTGGCCACGTTGAGGAAGTATAGGCATTATATCCTCCCAGCTGGAACACCATGCATATCAAATCCAGTCATTGCCCAGTTAGCGCCTGTGGCAGTACTGGATACTTCTAAAGTAATAAAGCGCCCTGTTTGCCTTACGTTAATCTTTTCAAAACCATCGTCCAGGGCAGTCGATGACGAAAATGACACGCTGTCATCTAAATTATTTTGTGTACCTAATCTGACGTTTACAGTTCCTGTCAGTGTTCTCATTTGCAGTGACACAAAAGTAATACTTTTAAATAAATTTGCTTCATTAAAATCTAGTGGCTTTGACGTCAATGTTGCTGCTAATGCAGATCCATTGTCATTTACTTCAGTGTTATGTGATCTTAAACTTGCTGTACTACCAGAATGCGCAAACATGTATGGATGCTTAAATGCTCCCATGTAAGGAACAGCAGCAGTACGTCCAAAGTCAATGCGTGACCAACTACCGTTTTGCACATTATACACAACGCCCAAGCTATTTTCTGAATTATTAGCAGTGGGGATAAACCAGTAAATTGTTTTATTTTCTAAGTCATACGTAGCGCAAACCTTAGATAGTTCACTGTCTTCCCAATTTTCTTGAATAAATTCCTGTAGTGCTGGCGTATCAATATACTTGTAATTAAGACCATCAAATTGCCATATACCTCTTTGTCCCATGCCGTAGGCAATGTTATTCACAACTATTACACTGGCCTTAGACACAGCGCCTATGCCTGTTGTAACTTGCTTGTAAGTAAAGAAAAACGGTGACCCAACGTATTTAACAGTAAACGCCTGGTCTTTACCTAAAACTAATGCGCCATCCTTAAATGGTACAGCAGCTTTAATAGCGCCATTCATGTCTCTCACCACTAATGATCCAGCTGCATTTGTACTTGTTGGCGTGTATATGTGAGGACTTTCTACGTCACTAAATGCAATAGTATTGTCACCACTGTTAGTATTGAACAATAGTATATGGCCTCTAATTCTCATTACTATTTCTGCTGTACTTGGAACACCAGTGGCATTTGTTTCACTTGACAGCGCTGCAAAGGCGTCAGTTGTTAGTTTCCATATTTGAGGCGCTGACGTGCCGTTAGTTGCTATTACAAGATCTCCAAATGACGTAAATGACCAAGTTGTTGCAATGCTAGTAGCGCCTTCATGTTCATTACCACTGTAGCCAGTGCCTTCCTGGGTAATTCCAGTTCCAGGGACATACATGTATAATTTATCTGTAGTGCCAAAAAACAACCTTTGGATATTGTCACTTAATTGATAAGCCTCTGCGCCTCTTACTGGTGTTGTCACACTTTGTGTTGCGACTTGTGTACTTCCACCAATCTTTTGTGCGCCACCATTTTTAAATATGACGTTTACGCCATCTGTCCATAACGGTGCGTCCAAGGCATGAGTAGACTTAAAAATACCACTTTCAGTTAATTGTGATCCTCTAATTGAAAATAGTTTTTTTGCCATTATTGTACCAAATATTCTGTTGTTGTTGTGGCTTGCTCTGCGTAACTTGTACTAGCTGCTGATTGCGTACTAAATGACGTTGAACTTGCGTTTTGTACTGTCCAAATGTCACCTAGTATAGTTAGTAATGCTGTCATAGGCGCAGTGCCTGTTACGTTGGCCACTAGTGCTAGTATTGCGTCCATTTCAGTACTTTGATTTACAGCAACTGATACAGAACCATCTACACCTCTAATTAAATTTATAGAACCAGCACTTGTAACAGCTGTTAATGTATTTCCACTTGCATTACGTATTAACTTTACAGCGCCTGTCGTTGTAGCAGACGTTGATACATTTGCTGCCCCAGAAAAAATTGCTGTCATTCCACCAGACGTTGCCAGGGATGAACTTGCGCTACCATCTGCACCATTGATTAGTTTTATTGTAGCTGACCCTACGACAGTTGTAGGTCTATTGGCTGCGTTTTCTCTAATTAATACAACAGTTGATGAAACAGTTAACGCTGATGAAATACTTGCAATAAGATCCTGGAATTTATGACCAGCAGACGCAATGGAATGCGCTGATAAAGGGTAATGGCCTAGCATTAATCAGCATCATCTATTGTTAGTTCACCTGCATCAACTTGTCGTTTGATTTCAGCGTAGTCTGTATTTGCTTCATCTAATGGTACATAACTTTTTTGTCCATCTATCTCACAAGCAACACAACTTATTGTGTCTGTGCCTATAGCTTTTCTATATTTTGCATTTGTTATTGTTTTTTTAATGTCCATAATAATTCCTATAATTCTGCACTTAAATGAAGGAAAGCATTAGTAGCATCAACTATATACAAACCTCCAGCATCTCCAGCCGTGCCACTTGCATCAGAATTATTTATAATTGAAGTACCTAAAGTATTAGTTGAATTAAGAGCAAAATCATCAACAGCATCCGTTGCACCAGATCGTAATAAAGCAAAATCTCCAGTTCCAGTTGAAGAAGTTAATGTTGGATTTGCTCTCATTTCTACTTTATGATGTAGAAATCCTAACATTAAACTAGAATTATAATAAAAACCAGTACCAAAATAAGAAGATGCTGTTCCTTTATGTACTGGAGCATAAAAATACCTTTGACATCTAGCTAAATTATCTGCAAAACTTTCATGTTTAAAAGGTGTAGCAACTTGTCCTACCTCTAACTGAACACCAGTAAGTTCAAATGTTGCATCATTTGTTGTGTACCAAGTTGAGGTATTGTCTGGTGTTCTTTGTGTATTGTTATAAGCCACCCAAGTGTCTTCACTAACACTTGCAGTCCTATCCGTACCATAAAATAACCCCCACCTAATTTCTAAACCATTCCCATTATCATTATTGATAGTTAAATTAGAGTTACCTAAAATTGTTTTTGTAACTTTTGTCCAAGTATCAGCAGTTAAAGTGCCTGTTGAAAAAGGAAAATTATATTGTGTTCCATCAAGCGTTATAATATGAGCAAAAAAGTTTTGTGCAACACTTGATTTTACCCAAAAACTTAAAGTAACAAAACTAGAAGATGACTTAAAATTCCAACCACTTGTTGCAACGTCTTGAGCTTCAAAACGATATTTTACATCTATAATATCTCCAGCACTTGCACCACCTGTTTGATTTCCGTTTGTTATTTTGTAAGATTTTTTAAATCCCAAAGTATATGGTGTAGTACCACTAGATACATCAGCTTGTTCTTGACTAGGACTTTCATCAACACCAGAAGTTCCTGTTTGAAATCTGTCTACAGTTTGATACCCAGTATTTGTAGTAGCACTTGTACCTCTTTGTGCAACAGACATATCACCATTTACTACAATATTAGGACTAGCTAAACTCCCAGCTTCACTAGCACTAGCTAAATCTGCGAATGTTCTTGCTCTACTCATATTATGCTTTCTCCAGTGCTTTTACCTATGTATGGCATCTAATTAATCTCCACTTGGTGGCGTTTGTTTTGAAGCTTCTTCGTTAACTTCTTTAGCTGTTTTTACAACTTTCAAATCAAAGGCTTGTGCAACTTGTGCATCTTCACCAGTAGCTATTGCTATTCCATTTGCATTACAATGAGCCATGTTAACTGCAATGATTTCATCTTTGGCTATTCTTGCTCTGTTCTTAAGAGCATTGTCTACCCAATCTTGAGTAGATACAGCACAGTAAGACATAGCCTTGTCCTCTGTGTCTGTTAATTTTACAGTATAATCTGTCATAGTTTATTTTCCTTTTATTTATCCTATTAAAAAACCTTGAAAGTAGGTGTCATAGTAGGTGCTAGTATCTGAATAATAACTGTCAGTGCCATCTGGTAATTGAATTGTTATATAGTCACCAGCCGATAATGTAATAACCATATCAACGTATGCATTTACATATTCACTTTGAGTACCACCAGCAGTTGGATTATTAGCATAATGATAAAATTGAAATCCAGTTCTTGAACCATTTTTTAAAAACTCTAAATGCCAACTAGCACCACTTGAATGAATAGAAGCACCAGTTCCACTAGAACCTAAACCAGCATGACTAAAATAATAAGTTCCATCTACTGGTGCAGTAAATCTTCCATTACTTGTAGTATAGTTATTTCCCAAATCTAATGTCTTTGAGTCAAAAATAATATTACCTTGAAACCCTTGAGTAGTTCCAGCAGTGTTTGTACGTCTTGCTCTAAAACAAGGTTGCTTTGGAATGGTTACAGCACCACCATTTGGGTTTAAAGTTAATTTATAATTAGTTGCTAGATTGGCTTTGTTTGTTGCTTGTATCCAACCTTGAGTGTTTGTAGTGTCAAAACCCATATCCACAACACCATTACCAGCACCTTGACCTAATCTTAAAGAACCAGTTTGACTTGTTCCACTTGTTGGTGGAGGAGAATTTGAACCAGTTACATCAAGTTTTACTAAAGGACTTGTATTAGCTACTCCTACTCTTTCTGAACTATCAATCGTAATAGCAGTTGCGTCAGCATTGTCATCTATACCAACAGAAGTAAAAGCACCAGTATGAGTTACAGCACCAGTAAACGTACCACCAGTTTTAGGCATAGCATCAGATAAGCTGAAGACATCATACACTACAATCATCACTTCATCAGAAGCTGTAGCACCACTGGTTAATGTAACTGTATTTGCCGTCGACGTATTATAATCTGCTGTATCTAACAGAACACCATTAAGATATACATCTACAAGAGAACCACTATCTATCTGAAGTGTCTTGCTATCAAGGTCACTACCAGTAAATGCTGTTTGGCTACCACTCGCAGAGTAGCGATACCTTTCTCTTATTCCAAAGCCGTCTGAACTTTTTCCTATGTATGGCATTTATTTTCCCTTATCTTCTTTTTCTCTTTGTATTCTTTCTTGTTCACGAACACATAAGTCTTCTTCATTTATTTCTTCTTCTTTTAATTCTTCAGCCATTTTATCTCCTATGCAATTTGTGCTACTGTAAAGTTAGTGTAAACACCTGGGTGTACTTTCATTATTACTCCAGCACTACCACTAAAAACTGGTTCAATGTATTGACCAGCATTTAATCTAACAACACAGGTAACATTTAAAGTTTCCCAAGCAACAGTGCCAGCACCACCACTATTAGGATTTATTTCTCTATAAGCATAAACTGGATAATTATTTGATAAACCACCACTATCATTTTTTCTTATTGATAGAATACCCCAGTTTGTTCCACTACTAGGTTTTGTTATTCCAAATAAAGCAGTTAAAGTAGCATGAACATATATTTGATGATTGCCAGATGGATTTGTATATCTTGAAGTACTACTATCAAAATAACTTTTATTGTTTACTGAGTGGGAATTTCCACTTCCACTATCAAGACCATCTATAACATAATAGGTAGTGCCACTTATTGTTTGAGAACTTGTAGTGCTTTTTGTTGCTGATACTATAGGTGTTTGTGGCTTTACTATAAGACCATTACCATCTGACCTTAATAAAGTATTTGCTTGAGCATGGTCTAATATATCCAATGCTCTGTCAGTAGAAGTTGAACCAGCACTTACTCTTAGTCCGTATGACCTATCATCTGTTGCTTCATCATTACGAATATCTACAACAAATTCATTATCAACTGTTCCATCAGATGCTAATACAGTAAGTTTATTAGTAAGAGCAGTAGCACCACTTGTACTGATTGCAATATCACTAGCTAAATCTGCACCAGTAACTGTACCATCAGTTATCTCACTACCAGATACTATATTCTGTGTTACTGTTTTTCCAACGTGACCCATATTTTACTCCGATATTGTATCTACTGCTGACACAACAACATCCATAGAGTTTGTTGCATCTGATTTTGCTCTTAATTTATCTCCAGATTGTAGGATAATCTTTGCACCACCATCTATAAGTTCTAATGATGAACCACTTGGTATTGGTGCATTTTTAATTAGGTAAGCTGTAACATTATCTGAGTTATCAGTTATTGCTACATCAGCAACAATCGTAGAAGCTGAAGTATTGGCTAATCTTAAACCAACTATTGCATCATCTGAATTAGATGTTGCCCTTATATCGGTCAGACTAGCATCTATATCTTTAGTTATTGTACGTTCAAAATCTTGTGCCATATATTTTCCTTAAAGTGCTATAGCCATAGCTGTTGCAAAGCCTTTTGTTGCACCACTTCCTATGCCTAAATTAGTAGGAGTAATCTTTTTCATTGTGCCACCATCATCTACTAATACAAAGTCTGCATCACTAGAAGAAGTTGTGGTTGTCGGTGTGTCTGAGTTACCAGTTGTTAATACTGTTCCATCAGTATCTGGTAATGTTATGGTGTTATCTGACGTAGGGTCTTCTACAGTTAAAGTTGTTTCATTTGCATCTGCTGTAGAACCTTCAAAAACTAAATCTACTTGATTTAAAGATACATCTTTACCAGAAAAAGTAGTTTTAGCATTACCAGCAATTTGTATACGATTTGTAAGATTTCCATTTTCTTTTACTTTTAAAAATGTTTGACCATCTTCAGTGCCGTCTGAAGCATCATTTATTCGTGATAATATTTGAGAATATACAACATCTTCTGAATTATCATTTCTACCTTTAAATTCTATACTTCCTAAATCATCACTATCTGCTGGACTTGCTGAGTTTCTATATAAAGTCAAAGTTGGGTCAGCTGTAGCACCATCATCAGTGGATGTTATGGTTACATCACCAGTAAATGTGCCACCAGCTAAATTAGCTTTTGCATCTAAAGTTGTTTGCAAATCATCAACATTGGCTATGGTATGATTATGACTATCGTCAGCTATTGTAACTGCAATTGAAGTAGTGCCAGAACCACTAACGTCACCACTTAATGTGATAGTTTCATTGCCAGTAAGTATCCCAGCTTCTGCTAGTGTTTGATTTTCAAATTTTGAGGTTGAATTATTGTACTGTAAAATTTCATTATCACTAATACTTGTAATCGTTACATCATCCATTTCAGCAATGGTATTTTCTGTTGCGACTTGATTATCTACATAAGCCGTGGTTGCTATTTTTGTAGAGTTATCACTAGCTGATTGAGTTGGTGCTGTAGGATTTCCAGTTAATGCTGGTGAAGCTAATGGAGCTTTTGCATCTATACTTGAATTGTTACCGTTTGCGTCTTTAATAAAAAACTTATCTGCTGGCACAGTCATAAATACTGTTTTACTACCAGAAGACCAATTGACAGCGTTATTACTGTTGCTGCTTTTAAGTATTGTTGTCCTGGCAATATTATTAGATGAACTATTGTAAGTTCCCAGGCCTATTTCAAAGCCACCACTCGTATCTTCTATACAGTAATAAGTTGTGTCAGCATTTGATAATTTACTTGCAAAAGTTGCAAAGCTAGTAAACGCACCACCTAAATTTATTGCATTTGACGTCCCAGTTAAAGTTGTTGTTTCCTTAACTCTGTCAGCTATTACTAATGCCATCAGTCAATACTTATGTCTAAGTCACCAGCTGAAAATCTAATTGTATCTCCACTGACTACAGATTTAGATGTTGTAACAGCACCGTGAACTAACATTGTTCCACCAGTTGACGCAGTATGTAGACTAAAATGTGATATTGTTCCCCAAGTTCCACTAGCTATTGGAAACTCTACAGAACCACTATTATCACTTGCTCCACTAGAAGCTGCATCAAATGCTGCTAATGTTCTAGAATAGTTATTACCACTTAATTCATTAGATGTAGATCCAGCTTCTCCTGGTGATGCTGTGTGAAGACCAACATATATTGATGTTGATAAACCCAAAGCAGTGTACATATTAGCAGTGATAGTAGTTCCACCGTCTTGGGATGTTCGTTTGCCAAGTAAAATATCTAACATGATATTCTCAGCGTCATTTGTTAAAGCAGACATGATTGTTTCTCCTTATGTAACTGCAAAGCCTGGTTTCATTCTTAGTAATCCCCCACCGTATTTACTTGCCTGGGAGTTCTTTTGCGCCTCTAGTAATGCCTCGTTAAAGAGTGTTGTCCAAAGGGCAATTCTTTCGTCATTCTTTACGTGTGCCTCCATGTGTATAAGTGAGCCGTAAAGATATAAATCTGGGAAATCAGTTAACACGTCATTAGTCGTATTACTGTCTGATAATTCTGCTATTTCTGCCTGGTAAATAAGTTCTGCTGTGTAGCCTGTTGCGTCTGGTATTGGCCTAAATGTTAATTCCTTGCCTTGCCTGGCAAAGTATCGTGGCTTGCCAGTAGACGTTGACGGCACAAGTTCATGTAATTGATCGTATGATACTTGCTCAACTGTACTCTCTGGGTTTGTCTTTAGTTTAATACTGACCATTTCCAGCATATCAGATGGCACTGCTTCAAATTCTGCGTTAAGTGTGGCAGTGGCACGCTTCTCTAATTTTGGGTATTTTAATACTCTGTTTAATCTTTTTTCTGTTAACAGTATTGCGTCTTTAATCTCAGCTGTTAAGTCAGTTCTATTTAACTGATCAGCTATTGATGTTTGCAATAATGCGTAAGTATTTAACGCCATTATAAATTTCCTTTATAAATACGTAATTTGTTATTGTCAGAATTATTTGCCCATCTCTTCCAATCGTCATCGCCCCATTTATTTTGTAGGGCGTGCGTCAGTACATGATCTGGAACCATTGCAGCTAATTTCATGTCTTTATCTAAAGGCGCTTCATTGTGTAGCGCTTGCGCAAAATCAACTAATGGATTTACGTGTTCTTCTCTGTAAATTGTTACTTTTTGCGTTATTGGATCGTAGTCAAAGTATTCGTTGATCCTACCATTAGCAGTTTTGTCTAATAATTTTTTCATAAAAATCCTATAAAAAAAGGGACGCCCCTAAGAGCGCCCCAAGTAATCCTGGAGGAAAAACAGGAATTACGATGTTGATAGGTCGAATGCTCCACCGTGAGCAGCTTCATTATTGATGACTAATGTCAATTCAGTAATAAGCGCTCTTTTTTCAGCGTCAGCAGTTTTCGCTAATTCAATAGTTTGAACTGGTCTTAAGTAAGCCAGTGATGCCATTGAAGGATCTAAGACAAATGCATCTCTTGCACGTTGGAAACGATTTGGCGTAATTGTGTATGTGCCAAAGTCACCAATGTAGAGTGCAGCTGCTGCTTGAATGCTGTCTGCTGCAATGTTTTGCCTTGCCTGGGATCTACCAGTAAATCCACTGATAACACCCTTATTGAAAGATCCGACAGTTACGACTGTAGGTTCACCACCTTCGTCCCATGCTTGCTTAATGACGTCCTTCAAGATTGCTTCAGTAAGCGCTCTTTGAGTTCCATCAGTTCTACCAGCTGTAATAGCAGATGCATTAACACCATTAGTAGATCCACTACTTAAACTTACGTTTGTAGCTAACCAGGATGGTAGTCCTCTCATCTTTCTAGCAGTAGTAGCGTTGCCAGCTGTTTGACCTTGGTTTGCAGTAATTGTAGCCTCGATGTCTCTCTTTAGCTCTTTACTGCGCTTGGCAAGTTGATAAGCCAGTTCTGACGCTCTGCCAGCACTGTTTACAGCTTCTTGCGATCCAGTGACAGTCACGGTTTTATTCATGATCTGACAAATATTTGTAATCCTGGATGTTGCAGAACTTGCAGCGACAGAAATTTCGTCACCCTCAAGTTGAGCGTTATTAGAAGCAGCTGCTGCAAGGCTATCTGTTTGCCATTCGTGCGTTGTCGCTGCTGCTGAAGTTTGCCCTATAGAACTCATAATTGGCGTGTCAGTTGGTGCGATAGAATAAATAGTATCTTGTAAATCTTCTCGATTACCAACAGCTGAATATGAGGTCAAGGCGTTAGTAGCTAATGCCATAATATATTCTCCATAAAATGAAAATTGAGGTTAAATTAAACGTGATTAAGGAATACTGCTGCTGCATCTCTTACATCACCAGTCTTCTTTAATTTTGCTCTTGCATCCTTATATCTTTGTTGTCCAATTTCATTGTTACTGCGTCTGGCTGATGACTTAATTGTTCCAACCTTTGGCTTGGCTGCGACTTCTTTAAGGGTAGTCGGTTTCCTTGCCTGGAGCCTGTCCCATTGCATTGCCTTAAATAAAGTTGTGGCATCTCGATGGTCAAACAGTTGAGAAAATTCCTCATTGCTGTAGCCTATCTCGCTAGCGTATTTTGCCATTTCCTTAGATATTTTTTGGCGTTTAACAGGATCCTTTAGATGGGGTATATTAGTTTGTAACTTTACATACTCATCTTGAACACGTTGCTGGTGTTGTACAAGTGCTTGCTGTTGTGCAGCTTCTTGCGCTTGCCTGGCCTCTTCTTTAGCTTGCGCTAATTCCTGGGTCTTCATCACGTAGTCTGCAACTTGTCGGTTGTACTCAATTGGGTCTGTCTGCTCCAGTGTCTTGTCTGGTTGAACTATCTCAGATTGAAGTTTCTGGGTATACTGATTAGCAGCTTGACTTAGATATGGGATCACCTTACTCAGTTCGTCTTCACGCTGTTGAATTTTTTGTCTTTCTTCAGCTAAAGATTGGGACTTTTGGGTGTTGACAGCGTCTATTTGATAACCCTTACGTATTTCAGATAACGGTAAGTATTTCTCTTCTCCATTAACTTTTGTAAGTATACGGTAATTGTCGAGTTGATTTTCGTCAATCACACGTTGTGCGTCATCAATTTCTTCTGTCACCTCGGTTTCAGTTGTGTCTTCGAGGGGCGCCTCATCTGTATCACTTTCTTCATCCAGGAACTCTAAACCGTCATCAGTTGTCTGATTGGCCTCTTGCTCTGGTGCTTCTGGTGCTACTTCTGTGGCTGGTTGCTTTGGTTCGTTAACTGTGGTTGGAGCAGTTTCCTGGCTCTCCATCTCTTTTAAGAACGCTTGCTGGGTGGCTTCCATTGCTTCACGGTTCCCTGTAACAGGATTGCCGTTTGGTTGTTCTGCCATATTTTATATTCTCCTTAAACTATTTTTAAGTTTCTTATGTTATCGGCTTCTTTGCCGTGGAGGCTGCCTGTCACCAGGCGTTGCTCCAAGTGGTTAACAAATGTGTCCACTATATTTACGCTATCACGTAACCTTACCAGACCCACACGGTCTGTATCTGTTGTCGCTGGCGCTCTTAGTAGTGCGTCAGTGTATGTCTGTTTTAATTCTTGTACGGCTTCAATGAAAATTCTGTCTTCAAGTATTGACCTGGCGTGCGCTGCATTTTGTTCTGCTTCGCCTTTACTAATTTTCTTCATTCATGCCCCCATAAATATTGTATGCGCCACCAGCAGCAATTGGTAATGCCAGCAGTCCACTGCCTTCATTACGTATAAAATTACGTATAGCTTGTGCTTGTGTTATGCCTTCCTTTTCTGCTCTTTTAGCTGCCCTGGTTCTAAATAACTCCATAAAAGTACCCTGGCTTGATGGGTCTACGCCTGTCCTGTCAGCTGCGCCCATCCATAAGTTTGCCTGGACTTGCGATGGCGTCATGTCTAATTCGTCAGCTAATTTTCTTATATATTCTTCAAAGGCTGCGTACTCATTGTCATTTGGTCTGTCTGTCCATACAGTTGGCTGGTCTTTAATTGCGTCCATTGGAACTACGCCATCTTTCACAGCTTTCTTTGGAGCAAACACGTCCTGGACTTTGTCACCGACTTTACGTGACGTAAAATACTTTTTAGCTTTTGGATACTGCGCCAGTATTTCTTCTTTAAATTGCTTGCCTACGTCTGCGCTGTTTCCTAACCAATCTGGACTACCAGACGCCATTGCCATGTACCTGGTGAAATGCAAGTCAGCAGCAATATTAGTTTGATTGCCAATGAGACTTTGCGTAAAACCTTTTGGCTTTGGATTTTCTACCATACTTGATTTGGTTAATGCTACGCCAGGTTGCGTAGATCCTTCGTATCCACCTTGCACGTATCGTGCTGTTGCCATTTCTTGAGCGCCACCAGTTTTGTGTCCAAAACCTTCTGCTCTTGTTTTAGCTAGTATTTGTGCGTCATTTAATTTTGTGACGTCTTTTAATGCTTGCAAGTAAGTTTTGTTTGATCCTGGAACAACTTCATTGTCTAGCATTCTCTTTCTAACAAATGCTGCATTGCCTATATTTGCATCAACTTTTGATCCAGGTGACGTTGTACCCATTAAACTCATAAAGTGGCGCCAGTGTGCGTCACCATTCTTTTCACCTAATTCATTAATAAACCAGTCTCTTAATTCTTCTGTGTTATACCAACTGTCTCCACCTAATTCCTGGCCTCTTTTAATGTCCTTTATCATTTCAGCTTTAAACGCACTGTTTGGGGCGTCAATAGCTTCTAATGCTGATACCATTCTCGGAGGCAAGTCTTTTGGTTTGTAACGTAAAAATGTTAACTTGCTTCTGTCTGGTGCTGCGCCACTGTATTCTGCTTTACTGAATGGCGCTGCATCGTAAATATTTTTTGCTTTATTTGCTGCTTTTTTAGTTATGCCACCAGTACCAGATAATTCTGCTCCAAACATTAACGCTGGCAGTATAGCGCTTTTTAAATTAGCAGCTTGCTGTACATCCATAAATGCCTGTGGTGCATTATACAATGGAGATACTGGCGTGTAGTCTGCAAAGTCCATAATATTTTGCGCCATTCGTTGACCAGATCTTCCACCCTCAAATATATTTTGACCTAGAAAATTAGTTATCTTTTCTTTAAGTGTAGTGTCTCTTGATTGCAGTGCTGGCATTGGATTGTATGGCGTGAACTCACCAGCTTGCTCAGTCAGTATTTCTGTTAGTAGGCCTTTTACGTTTGGACTTCCCATTACTTCATACCAGCTATCTTAATGTCTTTTATGTAGCCTTCACGCTTAATATCCTGGTCTTCATCCATACCAGCAGCTTTTACTTCAAGCTCCTTTTCTTTTAGTTCTAATGCTCTCTCCCTTAACTCTAGATCCTTCTGTGCTTTTTCTGCGTCTAGCTTAATACGTTGTAATGCTGTAATGCCTTCTATTCTGGCTGCCTCAGTTTGTGCGTCAGCTAATTGCTCTTCTGGTGTTTTCTGAGGTGGCTGAGACTGCGCCATTTGCGCTGCTTGCTGCATTGCTGGCTCTGGATCTGTAAAGAACTTTTCAGCGCCTTTGATGCCCATTGCGTCAGCTTTTGCCAGGGCAGCTGCGTAAACATTTTTAGGATTGACTATCATGTTGTCTGCGCCACCCAACTGGAATATGTTTGCCATATCCTGGATAAGCATTGACGTCATTTGTATTTGTCTTTCCTTATTGCCAGCAAGACCCACGTTAACTGATAAATCTAAGTCATTATTAAATTTTCTTGGGTTCATTTGCACAGCTGACCCTTTTAATCTAATCATCATTTCTTCGTCATAGTGTAAGGATCCTAGCTTGCATATACCTTTGACTAATCTCTTTAATCCTGTCTCAGCGTATGTCTGCGCCATTAACTCTAATCGTGCGCCAGCTGCGTCCTGGTTAATACGTGCAGCAGTAGCAGTTTCATTCTGCGCAATAGTAGGGTCTAGTGTCATTGCCATTTGACTGACGCCAGTTCTTTGCGCTCTCATTTGCTCTAGCATCTGCATCATAGGCATAGCTTGCTTGGACACGTCACTGACTGGTAATTCTCTTACAGCGTCTAATGACTTTGCTCTTACAATGCCACCTACTTCAGCTGTTAACAAATCATCAATATTTACCTGGTTATCGACTGCTAACATTCTAGGTGACGTAGATAAGTAAAGGCTATCCATCATTTGCCTAAGTAACGCAGTGTGAAGTTTTTCTATTTCAGTTGCCAGTGTCGCAACACCTAAACCGTATACTCTGTGTGGAAGCATAATGGGTGAGAATAACGCAAACGGTATTTCATTGACTTCCTGTATGTCTAGGATCTCCATTGCATCGTAACCACCAGCAGTGACAATCTTTAACAGTTCAGCGTATTCGTCACCGTCAGTGTCTAGTCTAATGTAATGCTCAATGACGTAAACTGTCCTAGAGTAGGGGTCTACTGTATCTTTTTTGTCATTGGCAATATTTGTATCGTCAAATCTTTCCAGGCGTTCATCAGTGTCGTATTCGTCAGCACCGTATGGAATGCTTAATACTTTTTCACTGTCGAAACCCATAGCAATTAAATCTGATACGGTTTTCCTTACTCTGTGTCCTAAGTATGGACAGTCATCTAAGTTCATGCTCCTGGCTTTACGTGAAACCATTATTTCCTCTGGTGGAACATTTTCTATTTTTATTTTATTTCTTGGTTTAGTTTTTCTGCATTTAATGTCATGTAATTTTGGTTGCGTGTAGTCAACAATCTCACCAGCTTCATCCGTAATTGGTTCTGGAACAGCTTCCTCATTGTCTCTTGATGTATGCTCTACAACGTCATCAACAAAGTCTAATTCAAGTGCAGTCAACTCTTCGTCAGTCAAACCTTCATAGTATACAACTTCAGTGTCTACTTGCGTGTCATAGTAATACTTAACAGCGCCCATATCACTTATAAGAGCGTCCTTAACCCAAGTATGTATAATGTTAAATCCTTCGTTTTGTTTCTTTAAAACGTGGTTAGAAAATAATGTCATTTGGTCAGCTAATTCTATGTCATCGTCAGCGACAGGCTCAAATTTAACTACGTCATCAGTTGAGTAAAAGACACGCATAAAGAATGGCATTACGCCTTCCACTGTTTCCAATACGTCCCTGGTAATTACTTGTGACCGTCCAAATCTTTCGTCACCAATTAACTCGCCTTCGTAACGCTTTAAATTTTCTGTACGTCTTTCAATAAGTTCATCGGCATCGTAACCAATTGTATCACGCATTTCGGCCTTTAATGATCCTATTATTTTTAAGTCATCCATTACACTATCCATGAATTGTCTATGTTTGGTTTACTTCCCCAGTCAGTGCCAAAGGATCCACCAGCTGGTAGTCCCATTGCCATGTATCGTACAGCATCTGCTGCATGACTTTCCCAACCGTGGAAGGGTTTTGATTTTAATGTTCCTAGTCTTTGATCGTATTCTGCTCTGTATTGTCTGAGCGCTTGTATTAGTCTGTCGCATTTCTTTTGGTCAATGTAGACCCTGGATAAAATGCCTCTTACAGCGTTGATGCCATCCTCTACACTTTCGTTAGGCAGTATCGTGGGATGTATTCCAAATGACTGCAATGTCTCTAGCCTGGTACGTCCAGATCCTAATTCCCTTACTTTTATATCATGTGGCAGTATGTGTTCGCCCCATACGTATGGTTGTTCTTTAAGCCATTTAAAGTAGTGCTGCAATCCTACGCCAGAACTCTCGTAGTAGTCTATTATTCTGACTTCCCTACCGACTAACTGAAAGCATACAATGGCTGTGGCATCTGAAACACCCAAGTCCCAGGCAGTGTGAACTGGTACTGCTGCTTCATACGGTACAGAACATATTCTGTCATCGTCTGACATTTGCTGTAATTCATCAGCGTAGTAAGCGCCAACAATAGCAGCAGAAAAACTTGTTTCAAATTCCTGTTGGAAGGCGTCCCTGGACATTAATCGCTGGGCAGCTTTTAATTCTTGCTCATCTATTATGTTTGTTTCACTGGCCTTAAACCTAACGCCTAACCACTCTGGATCTTCTTG
>Ga0098037_1000561_pt1 | contig 18630 bp, 5 predicted proteins | sample 5_EtaG_FD_75050 | JGI IMG/M metagenome (GOLD analysis project Ga0098037, IMG submission 75050) | Marine viral communities from the Subarctic Pacific Ocean - 5_ETSP_OMZ_AT15132 metaG | ecosystem: Environmental > Aquatic > Marine > Oceanic | place: Pacific Ocean | collected 2015-01-08 | reverse complement strand
TCTTGTAAATCCTCATATGTACTAGCAAACTCTTCAGCGTTCAAAGTTCCAGTTTTACCATCTGGTGTAGTATATTTAACTAATGACTTAGTTGTAGCTAGTGTATCGTCAAAATCTAAAACAGTAATACCTTTAGACTCGTTTTTAGTAGATCTAGAATATTTTATAGCTTCGTCAAGTTTTTTAGTTTTACTAATATTTTCTTTTGTTATAGGTTTTTTAATACTAAACGCCTCCCCAAATGTTTTACCATCGATAGCTATAATTGAGTTAGGATCAATACCACCATCAACACTATTTACTGTATCGTTAAAATATCTATCGTACCAGTTATCCTGCATTAAATCCCAACCTTCAGGCATTCTTCTTTGTAAACCTACAGATGTTAACTTTTTATCCATTGCTTTATCTAAAGCAATTAATTTGTAATTGTCAATAACAGCGTTATAAGAAGCGTCAAAGTTAGAATCAGACAAAGCAGCATCTATTAAATATAAATAAGCGGCTGTAGCGGGCATAGCGTGCTCGTATTCAAATCTTTTTCCAGTTATTTTATCAGAATAACCAACAAATTGAGCTCCTAATTTATGCCAATGGCTAGTATCACTACCAACAAGTTTTAAGTAAGATCCAATAGCTTTAGCGTTTTCTGGATTGTCACTAATAGCTTTATTAAATCTTTTCCACATCTCTTTGTGTATCAATCCTACTTTTTTATTCCAATCTTTTATTTTACCATTTTTTAAATTATTTTTAATAGTAGCATTATCTTTAAATATAGTAGAATAAGCTGATACAGAATAGTTATCCACTCCTTTTATTGGTTTTCCAAATTTACTATCAGGTAACTTTTTTAAAGCTTTTATTCTATCTCTTATATCATTATATATCTTAGCTTCTTTTGGCTTAGACATACTAAGGCCATAGGCTTTGTTGCTAGCGGTAAATATAGTGCTGTCTGCGCCAAACCAAAAATCTCTAGGCATTAAAGGTAAAAGTGTTTCTTCTATTGCTTTAACAAAATCTTCTCTACCTTGTTCGGTTCTTAAATTAAAAGTTTTATCAATTTCATAAGTTTTTAACAACTTATCAATACCTTTTGTTTCTAGCTCAAATAAAGATCTTATATTGATAATTTTATCTACGCTTTTGCTAAACAACACGTCGCTTTTACCTTCAGCTATTCTAGTAATATCTTTTTTAGCATCTGGTTTTTTAGCTAACTCTTGTCTTACAGTTTGGTTTGTCACCATCTTACCTAACTGATTAGCTAACGCTAATACTCTAGCCGATGTGTTTCTATCTGTACGAACTGGCTTGCCTTCTATAATACCAAACACCTCTAAAAAGTCAGCTTTGTTTATTTTATTTTTTTGCTGAATAGCTAAACCTGCTTTAGTTCCAGTTTTAGCCATTTTAGCTCTATCTGTTTTAGTATAAAACTCGTTTAACAAAACTTTAGGCACACCAGTAGCGGTTCCGCCTGGCGTAGCGCCTTCTGGTAACATTGCTATTAATAAATCAGCATTTTTATTAATAAACATTTGTGCTGATTGCAGTTCACTTTTAGTTATATTAGCGCCGCTTTTTATTTTCTTTGGTGATATACCAAATAATTCACCTGTAATATTTGGAACTTTATTTTTTAAAGTTTTAATATTTAAATCACTAACATTTAAATCAGGTAATATTTTTTTAACTGCTTTAGCAGCTTTGTCTGTAACACCTAGTCTTTCAGCTAAAACTATTTTCTTTGGTTTTGGTTTTGCTGTAACTGTAGGCTCGGCAACTTCTTCGGTGGCTATATCAACTCTTTCAGATATATCATCTGTAAACTCTTCACCTAAAACCCTTTGTGATGCTTCAATAGCTCTAGCTGGTAAAAACTTATTTATATAAGCAGCTAATGGCACACCAGACTCTGGTTTATATTCTCTAATTAAATCAAATATACCACGTTGTCCAGTTTCTATTTCATCTGTTAGTAATTGTCTATCAAAGTTAGGAGCTTCACTACGTCTTTCTACTATTTTACTAGTTATAGGTTTAAAAGCTTCTATAATATCCATAGCACCAGCTTCACCTTGTTTCTCGTATATACGTTGAACATTATCAGAAGCATCTTTAGACATTTGAACCGTAGCCTCTGGTTTAGCTTTACCTTCAACTAATTTACCTTTAGCACCTTCTTTTGCTACTTTTAATATAGCTTTGTTTATTTTACCATCTTTAATACTTTTGCTATAATCTTTTACAAAATTATATACATCTCTACCAGTATCAAATGTAATTTCTTTACCTAAATAGTTTTGTGAAAATCTTCTAACTATATCACCAATTTTAGTAAAAAAGTTTTCGTTAAATTTAAGACTACCATCTATAATTGACTCAGACATTATGGTTATAGTTTCTTCACCAAAGTTATCAGCCCTAACAAAAGTTCCATCTTCTTGAAACTCACCATAAGCAGATAGTCTTTCGCCTAATACACTTGTCTCACCACCTAAATCAGAAGTGTGCTCAACTAAAGCATCTCCTAAAGTATCTTGTATGTTTTTATTTGCTCCAATAGTTTTGAATAACACAGCGTGCATAAACTCATGTGCAGCCGTACCAACCATCGGTTTATCTTTGTTAAGTATTATTTCAAAACTTCCATCTGTAAACTGTTTGATAAAACCAAACTCTTTAGCAGCTGTTTTTGAATCAAATCCTTCATCTTTAATATTAGATATATCTTCAGAAGTCATTTCGGTAACTTTACCTTCTAACCCAGCTTTTTTTATTTGTTCTTTTACTGTCTCTGTAACTGCATCGGCTGCTCTAGTTGTAGCTACCGCTTGTATTTCACCTAATTGATCACTAAGTTTTTTGTCTTGATTATTTAAACTTCTAACAGCATAACCAAATTCTTTGTTAGTAATTTTCTTGTCTTGTAATTGGGCTTTTAAGGATTCAACTTTTTCTTTAATACCATTTTTTTCGTTTAAAACATTTACTAGCGACGTTTTTTCTTCCGCGGTAAGAACTTTGTTTAATTTTCTCTTTTCGTTTATATAATCCCTAAGGTCTTGCTCTTTTTCTTTTATTTCTAAATTAATAGCGTCTTTAACATCTTGATTCTTTGTTTTATTTTTTTTGTAATTTAAATCAGCTAAATTGTTTATTTTATCGTTAATATCTTTTATACTAGCGTTGTCACTTCTTAATGCTCTGTTTACAGCACTTCCGGCTGTTGTCATACCACTAGCACCAACAAAACCATTTAAATAACTTTCAACGCCAGCCTCGCTAAACATGTTATCTCTAAGTGCTATACCAGCTTCAGCGACGTTCTTACCTTCTGCAAAAGCAGTATTAGCAGCTTCATTACCGCTTTGGCCCCATTCTGTTAAACCTTCTTTATTGCCTGTTAACAGCAATTTTGCGCCAAAAGTTTTAGCACCTGGATTTGAAAATATAGCTTTTGTAATACCTTTAAAGCCAACATATTCTAAGCTTGTAGCAAGCAAGCCCAGGGCAGCTGGAACAGCTAATTCAGTTTGATCATTGTCTATAAGTTTGTCCATAGCATTTGGATCGTCCTTACCGTAAATAGCTTTTGCCTTAGCCTCATTGTAATCACTGTACATCGGGGCTATAACTTGAAAAGGTAGTGAAATACCACCAGTTAACATAGCTGGAACTACAGTTTCAACCATACTAGTATTAGCGTTGATAATACCACCTATAAAATCCGAGGCATCACCTTGTTTAATGCCTTTAACTATACCTTCTCCGGTGTCTTTTATAAGGTATTTTTCAACAGCTTGTATTTCTTTATATTTTTCTTTCATGAAGACCTCTGCTTCATCTCGAATTTTTCTTTGCTTTTCATTATACCCTAAGCCATCTAAATCCGCTGTAACTAAGTCAGCAGCACCAGCTGCTATTTTTAAGCCTGTTGCTAAAAGCCTAGGCTTAACATTACTAATAGCGTTTTTTGCTACTTCTAACGTTTGCTCTCTTTCTTCTGGCTTTGTTATTAAGTCTTTTATTATATTAGCACCTTGACTAACCAATCCAGCAATTTTATATTTACCTGGTAAAGCGTCTATAACTTTTTCCCTAATCTCATACTCTGTCATAGGTTTTTTATCTTCTTCTTCTTGCTTAAAATAAGCTTCTCGATCAAAATCATCTTTCTTAAAATGACCAAACTCTTGCCCTATACTTACGTACGCTGGGTTTGTTACAAAATTTTCCTCGCTTAACTTAGGATCCACAAGACTCCACTCTTCAGTGTCTTTTTCTTTAGTATAATATTTTAACTTGTCGTTTTCACCTACTTCAAATTTATACTCATAACCACCTTGTTCAACAACTTGATTGGGCTGTGTTTGTTTTTGGTCACCTACATACTCAAAGGCTTGTTTTTTAGGCTCATCGGTTTTTGCGACCAAATACTTTTTGGCGTTTCTAACGAACTCATCAATTTGCTCCCTAGGCGCGCCAGCATCTAGCATTCTTTGTATTTCAGCTTTAATTTCTTCTTCAGTCATTTATTATTCTTGGTTGTAAATTTGATTAACTGGATTAGCAGAACCCCATAATGGTTTTGAAAAATCAAAAATATTTTTTCCTGTTCTTGGATCTTTAAAATTAGCCATATTATTCATGTGACTTGGTAACACACCTTCACCTTGTAATATTCTTGCAACATGATTATTATTAAAAGGATAAAACGTTATATCTTTTTCACCATCTCTTTGAAGTACAGCTTTGTCACTTTTTGTAGGTTGTCTATCTTTTACATCTACCCATTTAATAGTACCTATTGGCCCACCTTTTTTTAACGGTGGTAATATTAAATTATCAAAATTACCCTGCGTTACAGCCTCCATCATGTTTTTACCAATAGCTTGAGAGCGTTGTTTTGCTTGTGTATCTATCTCTCCCCACCAACTACTTCTAGCTAACGTTTGGCCTCTAGCTATTTTAGCCTTGTCTAAAGCTTCTGTTTTCATAAAATGGCCAAACATTTTCTTGCTTAAATCTTCATTATAATAAGTACTACTTGGATTTGTTAAAGCTTGTGCTATTTTTGTATAGTTTTGAGCTCCATATGCTGGATCCGCAAAATCAGTGGCGTCAAAATAACCATTTTCACCAAGGTTAAGAGGTATTTGTTCGCCCTTGTCATTTGTTGGAACAATAGGATTACCATCTCCACCAACTGGTAAAGCTGCTGACAAGCCACTAAATATAGTTGCAGACAAAGAACCACCTCTACCTCTATTACCCATCACGTTATCAACAAAACTTCCTCGTTGTCCTTCAAATACACGTGAGTTATTCATTAAAGTAACAAAAGCATCTCCACTGGGCATTTGCTGCTCGTAAGCGTAATCAAAAGCAGATCCGACTTCGGTTAAATTAGAACCAGGTTGAGAGGCAGCTTTTACAAGTTCATTAAAACTATCTGTAAATGGTTTTACTTGTTGAGCGCTTAATTTAGGTGGTAACAAAGACGGTATATCAGGAACAGCGATAGACATTTGTTCTAATTTTCCATTGGTTACGTCTTTATATACAGGCTTACCATCTTTACCAAATAAATTAAGAGTTAAATCACCCTGTTTGTTTCGACCAAAATCAACGTACTCTCCAGCAAAATCACCCTCGGCTATTTTACCGTAAGGCGTGTACATAGCGCTAACAGCGCCCAGCATTCTAGCTCTTGCAGAGTCAGAGTTTAAAACTCCTTCTTCATAATTATTACTACTCATCGATGTTGACAAACTTCTCAAACCGCTTTCTATTAATTCTACTTCAGCAAATCTATCTGCTTTTAATTTTCTAAGTTCTAATCTTCGAGCTTTGTTTTCTCTACTAAGAGGTTTTCCTTGTGTCCATGTTTTACGTAGTTCATCTGATATTTCGTTTAAACCCATAAACTTTTCTTCAATAAACTCAGGTTCTTGTTGTGGTCCAATTTTAGGATCATCTGAAGTATCTGGTGTTAGTAAATAGCCAGGCTTACCAGTATCTTCTGGCGCTACATATTTTGGGTTTTTAATTTGCCTGGTAAAACCATTCATAAACATGTTGGTTTTATCTTCGTTTTCATACAAGGTTCCACTTGCTGTGTTAACCATTTTTTCGCTTCTAGCAAAGTTTTTAGCAGCATGCGCAACTAAAGGCGTGACAGATTGTATTACACTTCCCCACGCTTGTGTTGTTGCTCGCATCGTTCTGTCATAACTATCAGCCATTCTTCCAAATACTTTACTCATATCAGGCGGTGTTTTTGCATCCGCCATTTTGTAAGCCATTGCGGCTAAATTAGCATCTGATTTTTGAAATAAGTTTGGTATTGCCATTTTATTTGTTTTTTATTTTTTCAGCTATTGCAGTTGCCATTTCTTCAATCATACTATTAACAGGTGTACCATCAATTCTATAACCTGCATCTTCAGTTAGTAAGTCATAACTAAATTTAACACCTCCATAAATTTCTTTACTTGCAACGCCCTCCGTTATATCTTTTGCTCTTTCACCTTTGACCTTGTGCATATCACAAAGATCAACTATAGAGCCGTTATTAAATTTAACTTTGTAGAACCTGTTTTTGCTAGGATCTTCTAAGTATTCGTGTTTTTGTAATACTTTTACTGGACTACCGTTGTAACCTATAACAGTATCACCCGGTTTAATATTTTCTATAGCCATACTTCCATCAGCACAATCTATATTAGTTCCTTTTGGAATACAAAGCATTGCCACTTTTATACTAGCACCAGCTGAAACAACCTGTCCAAACATACCAGCACCACTAGCAGCTTGTGACCCGTACATTTCAGCTTCCATGCCCATGCTAGAATACAAATTACCCATAGCACCTTGTTGCGCACCTTGTAGTCCGGCCATTGTACCCATTTCCATACCTAATATAGTTCCTAACTGACCAAATTGACCAGCTTGAACACCAGCGGCGCCTTCTGCTATAGCCATATCTATTTGACCTTGTCCAGACGCCATTAAATTTGCTTGTGACACCTCAAGGGCTTGAGCTGCTGTTGCTCCTTCAAACTGCAAGTTTTGTAGATTTTGAGCCGCTATTATTTGTTGATTTTGTAAGTTCTGAGCGCCAGTCAAAAATTGTCTTTGTTGTTCTATACCACCTTGTAGTTGTGCTTGTTGTAACGCTGCCGCCCCCTGCATTTTCAACTGTTGTTGCTGCGCCGCTCCCTGCATTATCATTTGTTGTTGTTGCGCTGCTCCTTGCATTCTCATTTGCTGCGCTTGCATTGCGCCTGCCGCTTGTTGACTTTGCAACTGTGCCGCACCGGCTCTTTCTTGTTGCTGTATAGACATGCCACCAGCCGCTTGCTGTTGTGCTAATCTAGAAGCTTCACCTCTTTGTAGTTGTTGAATTCTAGACGATTCTTGCATTTGCAGCATTTGATTTTGTCTTTCTTGTTGCCCAATTCCAGCAGCTTGTTGTTGAGCCGCTAATTGACCTTGCCCAGCCATTGTTTGTGCTAGAGCAGCTATACCACTACTACCGGCGGCACCTCTTAAACCTTGCATTATATTTGCCTGTGACTGTGCTGTTTGTTGTGCTTGAAATTCTGCGGCACGGGTATCAATGGTAGCATCTTCAAAAGCATTTTCCATACCTTCATACTGATTTTCTAAACCAGCATAAAGATTTTCCATACCTGCAAATTGATTTTGCAAGCCCTCATACATGTTTTGTGCCCCAGCGAAAACGTTTTGTGCTCCAGCAAAAACATTTTTTGCTCCAGCAGCGTAATTAGTCATACCCGCCGAAATATCTTTAGCACCAGCGGCAACATTTGTAAAGCCGTCTGTAACATTTCCTAACCCTGCTGCTAAATTTGTAAAATCAGTTTGTATGTTAGCATACGGATTTGTTAAGTTTTCAAAAGGATTTGTAAATTCAAAATCAGTATAAGCAGACATAGCAGCGTCAACATTTGCTTGTTGATTCTGTACTTGTTGATTAGCATAATCAACTTGATCTTGCGCCATGTTCTGCATGTCGGTCATTGCATTCTGTTGCTTCTTTTTGGCTTTACTTCCCATATTTACTATTTATTATTTGTTTTTTTATAAGATATGATGTGATGAGGTTCTTTTAATATTTTACAACCATACCTGTTTAGTCTTTTTACAACACCACGAATACATGATGTGCCCCAAACTTCATTACAACCACTATTTTTAGCAGCTTCAAAACAAGCCTGCATAAAGGTATAGTGCCAAAACCCCTTTTCCTTATAATCTGGATTAGATATCAAATGATCTATATATCCCATTTTTGAATTAGTAAGATAAATAAAGCATGCTGCTATCATTATATCTTTTTCTTCTATAATTAAACCACCCAGACCATTTTGTGGTAACAATTCTAACTCAACAGGTTCCTCTTCGCGTTTAATCCACCAATCACGTATAGTATCTAAGTCTTTGGTTTCTATATAACGAACGTTATATTTTTTGTTCATTTTATTTAATTTAAGTGTAATTATATAGTCACACTTTTTGTCACTTATTTACTACTAACAACGGCTTCGGAGCTAATCGAGTATAATTCCGCGTATTTATTAGAATAATTCTCAAAGGTTATATCAGCATAATAACCCTTTAAACTAGAATCGTTTACTTCTGTTGGCTTTGAAAATAATATAAACATACCAGGTGTGATTATAGGTGCTGTACCAACGTCTTTATCTATTATAACGTGATTTTGTTGCACTTCTATTATCGCTCCAGCTTCAATTGGCTCTGAAGTTATACCTCCAGCTAAAACACTAGATACATATATCGTATCGCCCACTTGAGCGGAGGCATTAACTGTGTTGTTGAAATTTATTTTTGTATGTGCCATGTTGTAATTTTATGAACCGCTAACGCCTAATTTTAAAACTTTATCTAAATCAAAAAATATTGTCTTATTAGCAGTTGGGTATTTACTAATATTAATTGTAGTTTTTACATTTACTTCTGCAAACGTATTTTTAAACTCTAGTTTGGTTCCAGCTGCTAATTCTTGTGCTAACGTAACAGTTATAAGACCATCGTTACCCGATCCATCCGCATCTGGTGTTACTACGTTTACAGTGTTAGCAGAGCTATTATTAACATCAACACCGTTGTAACCAAAGTTTCTACCACCACCAATACCATGTGTATTAGGCAAGGCTATGTTAAGGCTAGCAGAACCATCAGTAACCTCTGTAACCCCACCTCTTGCTTCAACTGTTTTAGACAAGGTTTTTCCCAACACAGTGGCACTGCCAGTGTCTATTATCACGTCAATAGATGTTTTTATTAAATCTGCGCCATAAGCTCTAAACGTCATAGTTTCACCTTCATCAAAACCAACATTTTGACTAAAATTAATTCTATTTGTTGCAGTATCAACACTTGTTACCGTTGTTAGCCCAACAGCACTTCCCGCGTTGTTTTCTGGTGCTGTAGTGCTTTTGTAAAATTTTAATTCCATACCAGCAACTATTTCTGATGTATCAGCTACAATAACAAATCTAGTATCACCCCCGTCACTTCCACTTCCATTTGTAACTACATTTTCTGTTTTTTCGTAATACCAAAACTCATTATTATAAAAAGGTATCGTAGCGTCGGTAATTGAAAAGCCAAAACTCTTAGCGTCTGTAGTAGAATTTAAAACTTGAATGTCAAACGGAACAACAGCCGTGTCATTAATAGCACCAGTAGAAGTAACCGTTGTAAAAGTTTGATAATAACTAGTATCCGCTGTGCCAGGTTTAAATGTTAGTGTAGCATTGCTAGATTGTTTTGATATGTTTTTTGTTATTACATTTGAATTTGAGTTTAATATTTTCGTACCATTAATTGGTATAAGTTTTATAACGTAATTACCACCTCCAGACGGAAAGCTTATATTATTAGAATAAGTGCTACCGGTAAGTTTTACTATCAAGTTGTTATGTAAATCATTATGGCCAAGTTCAAATAGTTTAGTATTAAAATCATAATACTTTAAAGTACCATCTTCTAAAGCTATAATCATAAACTCAGCCCCTTTGTTTCCACTAATAGTAAAACTTCTTGAAGTTGCAGCCGTGGGCATTTGGCTAACGTTTATATTAAAATTTTGTATTTTCATATTAATTTATTTTATAATTAGTAACCACCACCACCACCGTTACCGCCACCACCGTTACCGCCACCACCGTTACCGCCACCGTTATCACCAAGTCCATCGCCCCCACCTAGATCAATTCCATCGCCAAGAGCAGGTGCAACAAAAGTCATACCTTGTACCTCTTCCGCTACCCCAATACCTTGTACGCTAAACCTGCTAGTGTCTAAAGATTGGTTATTATTTATGCCTTTTATATAATTAAACCATTTACCTTCTTTTTTTACAAACTCAATAACGCTTCCAGCGTCTAAGTCTGTTTTTATTTCAACACATTTCCAACCTAATATATTACTATTACTACCCCATGCGATAGCGTTATTTGGAGTTACTTGAGAGGCGTTGTTAGGTTTGTTTATATATGTTTGAGTGCCTTCGTAATTTATAGTATTAAACGCTTTAACTACAGACGGGGATTGATTTAAAACACCTTTTATACTACATGGACTAGCGCTGTTATAAAATATACTATAATTATCAGCTTGTTCTGCTTTGTATTTAACGGTAAACCCATCATTATCAATATAACTAGTTGCTCCTCCTAGTTTTGGTATGTAGTGTTGCCATAAACCACCACTTTTAAACGTAAAATATTTCTTAGACAAACTAACACCGTTTTCTGGAACAAAACTTTTAAAACTACTCCAACCGTTCACTGCTTCATTAAACGTAACTGTTTTATCTGGAGTATCAGCGCTAATATAAACTTTTACCATAGATAAGTTGTCTATATAACCGCTTACCTCGTCTCCAAAAGCAACGTTTGCTCTAACGACAAAAGTGTTTTTATAATCAGCGTCAATATTCATACCGCCTGGCCCATAGTCCATGCCTTTTATAATACCCTGTGTAGGTGTCCAAATATCTTCTCCTATTGTTACGATTTGCTCAAACTCAGTTGGTGAGTTACTGTCTATGCCAGTTATTTTAAATCCATAATTTTCGTTATTATAATAATAAACAGCGATCTCACCTTCTGTTATACCGTGCGTGAAAGTTATTTTATATTGTTCGTTTTGTTTTACATTTTGAGCTAACTGTTGATTTAAGTTTATAAATTGAACTTGATCTTGTGTTATTGGGCAATCGTCGAACTCAAATCTATTTTCCTCATTGTCTAGGTATATATATCCAAGAGCTTGTGGAAAGCCAACAATATTCCAAGACCCTATAGAGCCTGTAAAAATAGATTGTTCTAGTGGTATTAAATCTAAATCTTGAATAGAATACTCTTGATCTACTAAACTAGTATTGTTATTAAAAAACTGTATTTGATTCCCTGCATTAGCGGCAAAGTAACCAATGCTTGATACGTCATCGTATAAAGTCGCGTCTGTATACTCTAAAGAACTATTATCAACAGTAGTACCTATATCTTCTCTATAAATTTTCCAAGAAGCAATATTTGGCGCGTCAACTAGCTCAAACTCAACTAAATAATTTCCTTCTTGTTGAACACCAGTAAACGCCATAGCTCTAAAACCATCGTTATCAATACCAACAACACCACTTAAGCTACCGCTAAAGTTATTTGTAATAGGATTTGGATACACTGTAAATTTTAAATTCCAAGTTGTTTTATAAATGTTTTCTGGATTTGCAATAACTTGGGACCATGTGTTTTTATGATAGTTTGCTATGGCTGGTACTTGCCAACAAAACCTATTATTTGAAATATACATAGTATTATTTCTAAAAGCATGCGTGTCAGCACTTACGCCTTCTGAATTACTCCAATCATTTACGTAACCATAAGAAGGCGAACTAGTTGATAGTTTTTTAACAATTATTTTTTCAATTTTTAACTCACCAGTACCACCGATAACTCTTAGTGTAAAATTATCTAACTGTGAGTTAGTGTTTAAATAACTATCATTTGCAACTTTAAATATACCTCTTAATACTAACTTATTGTCACCAACACCACTGCTACCATATTCAGTTCTATTAACTTGTTGTAGTCTACAATTAACAACCCCACCTGTAATGGCATAAGTACCAATGCCACTACCACTTATTGTAGCGCCACTATTTCCTATACCATCACCTGTAGAGCTAACACCATAAACTGCAAGCGCGCCATCCCAATTTGATGCTGAGGGAAAATTATCAACAGTTTCAAATTCAACATCAACTAAATACCATTTACTAACTTCAAACGGATTACCTGCTAAACTATGATGCATGTCGGTAATTGAATCTGTGTCTCCAGAAGTAATTGATATATAAGAATTGTCTACAAAAATATCATTACCACTGTAAGAATTATTAGGCGCGTTTACTCTGTCAAAACTATAACCACCAACTTGTGGGGCACCAATAACGCCGCCATTAGAAACAAAATCATCAGCAGAAGTATAACCGTCGTTTATATTACCGCTAATTGTAAAATCTTCTGGTATAACGTAATCTATTGGCGTGCCTTGTGAAAGAGGGTCCGCAGCGTTGTAAGTATATCCAGTTTGTAGAACAGCATTTCTACTACTACCAAACACATTATCGGTTTGCGCGTGGTGAACAACGACTGTAGGCGTAGTATTAGTACCTAAAACAACGTCTTCTGTGATTGTCCACGTAGTTGTAGGTAGTGTAAAATTATTATATATAATTTCTGACCAAGCTGGTATTTCAACTGGTGGAACTGGTAATACCTCTATTTCAGAAATAGTACCAGAATCAAAACCAGCGTAATCATCAGATACTATACCTTTTGCTTTACGTATTTTAAAGCTTTTTATTGCCCAGAGCGGATATTTTAATCTATCTGAAAACGAAGCGTGGTACCATGTTCCACCTCCATGTGTGCTTGTATTACGTATTTGTATTCTAAAATCATCAACTACTTTTACCGCTGATATAGGAACTGAATTATCCGTTTGATTTGGATCTTGAAACTTTAATAAACAAGTATATTTCTTTATAAAACTTGCGGCTCCTAAAGTGGTAGTGGATGCTTTATATGCACTTAGTGACGGATCGTCAAAAGTTCTTACAAACGTCACTACACTATTCTGAGCCCATATAGCATCATGAGTTATCGAATCTGTTGTGTCAAAAAAGCCGTTTAGTGGATCATGGTGGGTTTCTAAAGAACTTTGGTTACCATAACTCGCGGGTGAAGCGGCTGAAGATAACGGGCCTATGAAAAATACTGATTTATGTGCATCGTTAGGTTCGGTATACCCAGCCCAACCATTACTATGTGCATATTCATAATAATTATAAGGAGCATAAGATCCAAAACTAACCTCACTTGTATTTTTACCTACAATAGCATCGTTATCTATAAGGTTTGCCCCATCAAGAAAAGATAGTTCTATTGTAACATAATTTCTACCATATAAAGACTTAAGTGTGTTTGTGGGATTATAGCCCCAACTACCACCACACATAGTGTTGAAATGTATTACTTCAAATTCAATAATAAGTTCATCACCGTTATAAAAAGAACTATGCTTTAAATTAGCGGCTTCAGCTGCAAAGGCTGCGGGCGTAACAGGACCAAGAGCTCTATCTTCAAGATGACCTCTCATAGCGCTATTAAGATCACCAGTTAAATCACCATTATCATCTGGAGCCCCAAAATCTTTAAGTTCTAAATACGTATCAGTAAGGCATCTATCAAAAACAATACAATTTTCAAGACTATGTTGGGATTCTAACTCTGCCCAGTTAGCCGATTGAACCCAGTCATTATCATAAAAAAGGTAATCAGTACCTCCTGAAGTAGTACTATTACTCCAGTCATATGTTCCAGCTCTCGTAATCATTCTACTTATCTGGTGATTTTGCGCTGATACTATCATAGACGCCCCCGGGTACCACCTTAAAGGATAGCATATATCTCTTGTTAAATTAGCGTTACCCCAATTGTTGATAGGGTCAGTACCCTGCGACAAACCAACCATAGTACCACCGGGGTTGCCACCCTCTAACATGTCTGGTAAAGTCGGATAAACTGGTGTCATTGTGCATCTAATAGGTGTTAAGTCTTTTTGATCTGGTAAAGGCAAGGTGTTATCCCAGCTTAATGTTCTAAAATCATCTACGTTCCAAAATGTACCACCATAGGTTGTTCCACTGTTTGGTAAGTCTGTATATTTGTCGTACTGTTGTGTTGTTGCTGGTATAGGTACAATATTGCTTATCTCTGCAACGTGTGCTTGCAAGGCACCTACTGGAATAGCCGCATGATTAGTTACTGTCGCTGATGAAGTTAACGCATACGAAGTTGGTAAAAAAGCATCCCAATTAAACGGGTTAGGATTACCATCTACAACCTGTGTGGTATCAATAACATCATATATATTGTAGATAGGTATAAAATTATCTCCAGTTGGTGCAGCGTTTAATATTCTATTAGTAGCATCTGTAACAGAAACAGGATCACCACCAGCCTCTACATAAGAATCAAATATAAGATTTTGACTAAAGCTATTGTTAGACAATGTTAAGTTATAGTCTTCTTTGTAGCTATCGTAAGTACCTATTAAAGAATTATATTCCGTTAAATTATCTCTAAACCAGTCATGCATACCAGCTTTTGATATTGGTGTTAATCCGTCTTTAGATAATCTAAGAACAGCACCTCTTTGTTTATCTGTAAAATAAGCCCTAAACGATTCTTTCGCAAAGGACTCTGGATTTGTAGATATACCGTAATTACCAGAAAAAGGAGTCGCATCACCAAGTACTCTATTACTAGCTATTAACTGTGGATTACCATCTGCGTTAAATATAGTGTCTTTGTTAGATACTATACTAATAACTCTATCTTCACAAAAAGCAATTAAACTAATTCTTCTTTGAAATAACTTTTGAATACTACCAAACGTTGGGTTTAAATCTTTAGTAATTTTTTCAGCCATTAAGAACTGATTTAAATCATTAACACCTGAATTAGAGTTGTATATTCCAGAATATATTAAACTATGAGGCCTGTGTTCTTCCTCGTAAATACCTTGTGTTATAGTAGAAGCCTTCACTCCGTTAGCAATAAATATTGTATTAAAATCATCTCTAATTCTATTAGACTCAATACCGTTACCAAAAGAAAAGCAATTATACCACGAAAGTCCTGACATTATATTTTCACCAATGTTTTCATTAAGATCAAATTCAGTTTCAAAATCAGTAAGATTATTTCCATCTGGCGTGTACTCATTTATCTCCGCTATAGTGTAACTACCATCTTCTCTTGTAAACTTAAGCGATAATCCAGAGTAATCAATTTCATCAGAATTAGTATTATTACTGGTAACGTCTTCTGGGTTAACATCCCACTTTTTAAATCCAGGGTCAAGAATAGCTTTAGAGCCATCCCAAGATTTTAATATTGAAGAACCGGAGTCGCCAGAATTTAAAACCTCAACTTTACAACCAATAGGCGCGAATAACTCGTTCGTTTTATCATTAATTTTTACGGGTATATTGCCACTAGCTTCATAATATATATCTAAATCTACTTCTTGTTTTTTAGGATCAAGCTCCCATATAGCGGGAAATTTGCTTAAGTCAGAAAGTAACACATCTTTAACTGGGTCTAAAAACTCAATACCGCAGAAATTATTTTCACCGTAATCAGCAGACATTATATCATCACTTGATTGAAGAGGATTAAAAGTTGCTTCTGTTGGATTTTTATCTAGTTCAATTATGTAGCATAATCTTCTATTATGTGCTTTTCCAAAGTCTACTATTTTGTTTTTTAAGCGGTCTCTTCTAGTATTATCTGTACTAACACCAACTGAATCAACTTTGTTTAAATATTGCAGGGCTACAGTTTCAACACTCCAATATTCTTCAACATCACTTCCTCTACCCATGTAGCCAACGGTAGGTAAATATCTATTATACGGTTTTCTCCAAGAGGTGTGATTATATAGTTTTTTTACGGATACTTTTTTTATAGTATATACTTCGGTGTCAGTATTTTCTGGTATTGTAAAGGTTAGTATACTATCATCAACAATTGACATTGTAGCTGATATATTCACTGTTGTTCCACTTACGGACGACACGGTTGTGCCACTAGCAATCCCAACTCCACTTACCAGCATGCCAGCCACAATACCGCTAGTACTAGTGTCTGTGTCCATAGTAATAGCCGCGGTACTAGCAGATGCCATGTTAACTTGATCGTTAATGCTTACGCTTGAAACTTTGTTAAATCTAAATTGAGCGCCTGGTTGTAAGTTTCTTATAAAATCACGTATTTTATTATCAGGATCACCTTCTGAGTTAAAAGTAGGATCCCATTGTCTATCATGAAGCTCTCTATATTTCATGTCAAAACCAACACCTACGCCAGGTCTTGGGGATAAAGTCTTATAATTGTTGTTTTCGTCATGATTACCTTCCATCATCAAATGTTGATGAGCGTTTGTAGTGCCAAATTTTTGATTCTTACGCACGCCAGTAAAAACACCACCACCCCATATACCTTTAAGATTTGCGGCCCAAGATTCATTACCAAAAAGTGTTGGATTGTCGTTATCCCAATTGTTATCATGCAAATCTTTTCCTGGTGCAAAAAATGATAGATGCATAAAATGTCTCCCAACTTCACCGTCGTTAGAGTATATTTTAGAATCACTTCCAACTCCTTTTTCATCACCTGTCATACCACTAAACCATCTTCTAGGGCCAACGGAGTGTACCGTGTTTGTGGTAACAATACCTTCTAAACCGTTTATATGATTATTGTTTATAGAATCAACGCTTGTAGGTGTGTTTCTTGATGGATTTTGCAATGGTCCAACCCAACCGTCAATTCTTTTATTAAAAAGATTTTTATCTGGCTCTACCAATGGGGATGTAGATATTAAATTGTTATTAAACCATTTAGAGCCTTTTTTAATTTTTTTCTCTAATCCAGAGATATCTTTAAAATCAGTTAACCAAGTTTTTAATGGTGGGTAACTCCAGCTAGAATCTTCATTAGACTCATCTTCATCAGAGGTACAACCAGACCATGTTATACAAGAGTACTTAGCGTAATTACTAACCTCGCTTTGACCAGCGGCCATGTGCATTGAATCTATGAAGAAAGTTGGGCCAAAAACGGTTTTAATACCTGCCCAAGGTTCTGCATAGTCCGTAACTTTCATTTCTAAAGAATTAGCATCTACATCACCAACATTGCTATTGTTATCAGCGTCGTGAATACTATCATCCGCATCGGTAGTGTGGTCAGCCACAAATCCATGATAATTTAAAAGGCCATAATCAGTTACGCTAACACCATTATAAACAGCGGACTGTGTTGCTAAAGATGGTATGTCATCTTGCCAGTACCAGCAGCTACTTATTTTGGAGGTAACCTGAAATTGATCCAACGTGTTAACAGGGTTGCCGTTTTCAATTAAATCAGTAACTTGGTTTTTTGTTATTTTTACAAAAAACTTACCAGAAAAGTTTTCGTCATCTTTAATTTCTTTTCTTTCTATTTGAACAATTAAGTTCGCGTTAAGTTGAGGATTGGAAGAACTAGAGTTGCCATTAAAATGAGCTATATCTGCGTCAATTTTTGTAATTGGAGTAGCTAGTTTTAAAGTGTAATTTGTGTCAAAAACACCACCTGTTATTTTGTATTTTTTAGAAGAAACACCTTGCCCGTTAGCGTCTAATCTTCTCCAAGAAATATATAGACCTGTAGTTCTAAATGGACCAGTAGCTGGAGATTCTTTTTCCTGCAAAGGTATTCCACCAAATAATCCAGAAACAGAATTGGAAAAAGTTTTCCAACCATCAGAGCTTAGTGTTAGGGTGTCTACTTCTTTATCTATTCTTTTATCTTCATTTGTAAAAATTTCCTCCGTTAAAGCGTTGGTAGCATTAGTAGTGCTTGCTTGGCTTAATTGACCATAATTTACTAACTGATATCTACAGGCCTCTGGTGCGTTGTTTTGTATATCAATTATTTTAAATTTATTTTCAGCTTTTATTTGCTCTTCACCAGTACCAATTTTCTTTTTTAAAATTATATAATCATCTTCTGAAACTTTATTTCTATCAGACGATGGAAATGAAATCCAAATATTTCCTTTTGAATCATCTAGCTCGTAAGTGCTTTTAGTAATCCAAGCTCTATCCATTACTAAATTGTAATACGTATTTGAAGTTTCTTTTATAAAAAACTTCAAAGAATCTACCCACTCAGGAAAATTATTAATAACACTAGCGCTTAATTGAAGGCTTCTACTAGCGTTGTGATTACCGTTGCTGTCTTTCCATGGGATATTAATAGCCCCTGCGGTAGATGTAAACACTGGCGTTTCCCTACCATAAATATCACTATACACAACTCCAACTTGATAGTTACGCTGTGATTTAACATGTCTCAATCCTTGAGTGTCAAAACTATTAACACTATTAGATCTATCATTATAAGCAACAGATATTTCTGTGTCGTCTCCTAGGTCGTAATTTTGAAC
>Ga0098037_1000557_pt1 | contig 18731 bp, 10 predicted proteins | sample 5_EtaG_FD_75050 | JGI IMG/M metagenome (GOLD analysis project Ga0098037, IMG submission 75050) | Marine viral communities from the Subarctic Pacific Ocean - 5_ETSP_OMZ_AT15132 metaG | ecosystem: Environmental > Aquatic > Marine > Oceanic | place: Pacific Ocean | collected 2015-01-08 | reverse complement strand
TGAAAGCTTTTAAGTTGACTAACATATTCGTTTACTTTTTTCTGAAAACTAGCTTGAAATTCAGGATCGTGTTTTGACAAACCTTTTTTAATATCTTTTAATGACATTTTATTACCATTAAAATTATAAAATCTTTCGCCGTTTTCTACTGTTCTTTTAACGTTGTTAGTACCGTTGTTATAATCATCTAATATAGCGTTCCATGTAGTTGCTTCTACACTACCCGGCGTGTGGTAAACTTGCCCTAAAGAAGAGTAATTAACCATTTCTTCAAATACTACTTTTTCTTCTGTTATTTGGTTTTTATACTTACCCATTTTCATTTCAAGCTTTTGCCTAGCGCGTTCTTTACCTCTTGTGTCTAGTGTTCTGTCGTTGGCAATGGCATCTAATTCATCTTTAAACCCGTAAACAGTATTATTATGAAGATCTAATTCGTAGTCATTTGTGTTACCGCCTTCAAGCAAAATTTCTTCAGTTTGCTGCGCTAGATCTTTCATTGTTTTTTCAGTGGCCTTGTGATCAGCCCACATAGGCTCAAACAATTTAGATACAGCCCCAGTAAAATCTTTTAGATTTTGCTCTCTTTGTGCAAAAAGTGCGGTTTGATCCAAAGGCACATTGGCCATTGCCGCTCTGTAAGACATGTTTACTAAAGTTGAATCTGCTGCTCCGTATACTCCCATATTTTTTTATTTTATTTTTTAATATCCACTACCACCTAAGCCTGGCAATGGACCTTGTGACGGGTTAAAATAATAGCTTTCTGGCATAGGGAAATTTCCACCTCCACCACCTCCACCACCACCGCCGCTGCTACCAAAGTCCATACCTGCTAAAGCGCTTATACCTTGTGTTATCATTTGGTTAGAAGATGCATTTGCCGCTTGTTGATTTGCGAGCGCTTGCTGCGCACTAGCATTAGCACCACCTAAAGCACCCATTTGCACTCCAAGTAGCGTTGCTTGTCTACTCATTTCAGCTTGTTGTAATTGATCTGCGCCACCTAATATCATTTGTTGCGTCTGCATATCACCACCAGCTATTAAATTTTCTCTAGCTATTTGTTGATTTCTAGCCGCTTGAGCACCCGCTAATATAGCCTGTTGTTGTTGATCAGCACCAGCCATTTGCATTCTTTGTTGGTCTGAAAGGCCTCTAAAGTTTAAGTTTTGCAAAGCTTGAGCACCAGCCAATTGCTGTCTTTGTTGCTCCATGCCACCTGTAAGCTGCGCTTGTTGTAACGCTGCGGCTCCTTGCATTTGTAACTGTTGTTGTTGGGCGGCTCCACCCATTACCATTTGTTGTTGTTGCATAGCGCCTTGACGTTCTGCCATTTGATTAGCCATATCAGCACCAGCTTGTTGACCTTGTAATTGTGCTGCGCCAGCTCTTTCTTGTTGCTGTAAAGACATAGCGCCACTAGCCGCTTGGGACTGTAATCTAGACGCCTCGCCTCTTTGCAACTGCTGTATTCTAGACGCTTCTTGCATCTGCATTTGTTGGTTTTGTCTTTCTTGCTGACCAATGCCAGCCGCTTGTTTTTGTGCTGCTAATTGACCTTGGTTAGCCATAGACTGCGCTAAACTAGCAATACCACTACTACCAGCCGCGCCTTTTAAGCTCTGTAATATATTTGCTCTTTGTTGTCTTCCTTGCTGCGCTTCAAATTCAGCGGCTCTAGTATCAACCGTAGCATCTTCAAATTGATTTTCCATAGCCTCGTAGTTATTATCTAACCCTTCGTAAGCGTTTTCCATGCCAGCAAACTTATTTTCTAAACCAGCGTAAGCATTTGACATGCCTTCGAAAGTGTTTTTAGCTCCAGCATATACGTTTTTAGCATCAGCAGCATAATTAGTCATATCAGCAGAAACATCTCTTGCGTTTTCAGCTACATTTGTCATTCCACCCGCTACGTTCTGTGCGTTGGCGTAAACGTTTTGATAGTCGGCTGCTAAGTTGTCAAAATTAGTTTGAAGATTAGCGTAAGAGTTTTCAGCATCAGCATAAACGTTTTTAAGCGTCATATCTCTGTATTTTTGCTTTTGCTCTTCCAACAATTCTTGCTGTGCCTTTTGAAATTCAAGGCTATTTTTTGCTGATCTTGAAGCTGCTTTTCTATTTTTGCTAGCAGTGTACATAGTTGCTGCTGTTCCAATTACCATTGCTGTACCCGTTGCTATTGCCATATTATATTGTTTTTATTATTTCGTGAGAAGATCTTTTATCGACCTGCCAACCTAATTTTTCATGTGTATCCATTAATGATTTTGTTCTACCGATACTAAAAATATATGTAATACCTAGTTTTTTACAATCTTTTTCAACTCCATTAATTAACATTTCAATTGCTTCTTTTCTATCTTTTTCCCTATAATCAGGGTTTGAAACTATCCATTCTAACAAAGCTCCAGTAGAATTTGTTAAATACAAAAACCCAGAAACTATAGGTGTTCCGTTTTTTTCAACCATATATCCACTTTCGCCATTATCTGGAAGCATTTCTTTTGGTAAAACTGGCCATTTCCACCACTTCCACCAACTAGCAATAGTTTCATAATCATTTTTAGTTAAATAACGAATTTTCATTGCTTAATTTTATAAAACATAACAAACACTTGTCTACCTTTTTTCCAAGATTTATTTGGGTATTTACTATGAAAATAATGCGCGGGATATGATATTGCTCTGTTTTCTTCATAACCTATGATGCTGTCAATAGTCCACATGTCTAAATTTTCAGCTTCTTTAACTATCATTCTATCAAACTCCTCATTAGTAGTTTGTTTTGGCAATGATTTACCATAAACTTTGTGACGCCATAAAGCCGTGCCGTGTAGCTCATTTATTTCTCTTGGAGACATGTACAATACTAAAGCTCTATCTGGTTGTTCGCCTTGTATGTTTAAATCACTGTGTATTCTCCAGTTGGTATCAACAACATCGTTTGATATTCTAAAAAATCCTAATATATTTTCTAGCTTATTACCTTCTATTTCTTCTAGTTTTTGTAATACATAGCTGTTAAAATCATTACTAGATTCTTGTACCCAAAAAGATTTTCCAGGAGTTTTATGCTCAACATATTCGTCATTGTTTAATTTTTCAGTTATTCCTTTGAATAAATCTTTTTCTAAAAAATCATCAATAAAATATATCATGACTCAAAAAGAGATAACCAGTTAGCCTTACCTTCTTTTTGTTTTTTAACTACGTTTTTGTAGGCTTTGTGATGGGTATATATTAAACTATACTTATCTTCTAGCACGTCATGATCTAACTTTTCACATCGTTTAATAACGCTATCATAGGTTGTCATGGCCCATATTATTCTACATCCTAACTCTACAGCTAATTCAGAGCAAGCCTCTATTAGCATTGTTATAATTTCAAATCTATCTCTACCTTTGTAGTTTGGGTCTGATACTAAAAAATCGATATAACCCATGTCTGAGTTTGTTAGATAAACAAAGGCCGCGGCCATCATTCTACCGTCTTTTTCTATTGCAAGTCCCATTTGACCGTTTTCAGGTAAAAGCTCTTGACTTGGTACTAGCATGTGGTCATATGATTCCCACCATTTTACTAGAGTTTCTGCATCTTCAACCCAAACAGGTCGAATATTATATTTTTCTTTCATTTTATTTAATTTAAGTGTACTTATATAGTCACACTTTTTGCTATTTATTTACTACTAGCATTTATTTCTGAACCAACAGAAAATAACTCTATATAATTAGTGGAACTATTTTCAAAAGTAATATCAGCATAATAACCTTTTAGGCTAGAGTTGTTTACTTCAATTCTTTTTGCAAAAGACAGAAACATACCGTTTAAGCCTAGCGGAAACATTGTGTCAATAACACCTTTATCTTTGTCTACTATTATATAACCCGGCTTAACATCTAGTATAACACCAATACTAACAGGTTCTGATGTAATTCCACCAATTAAAATATTAGAAGCATAAGCGGTGTCTCCGATTTGTAAAGAGCAATTTGTAGCATTATTAAATGTTATTTTTGTTTGCGCCATGTTGTTTTATTTAAGAAGCTGTACCAAGCTCTATTATTTTTTCTAAATCTAAGTATATAGTTGTATTTGTAGATGGATAACTATTTATATTTATAATGCCCGAAAGATTTACTTGCTCGTGACTTCCTAAAAATCTAAGAACAGTACCCTTTTTCAAAGTTTGCGTTAAAGTAACTACCATAGCTCCATTGTTACCACTTCCATCCGCGTCTGCGGTAACGGAAGTTACTGTATTTGTAGAAGAATTATCAACATCTTGACCTGAGTAGGTAACACCAGCTCCACCCGCAATACCTCTAGTCCTACCTAATCTAACGGTTGTTGATGGTGTACCATCTCCATCTGAATCATCCCTAAGTGTTGAAGTTAAAGCTGTAAACGTTTTTGTTAAAGAGTTAAAATCTAAAAGACAGCCAGTTGAAGCGTTTATATAACTTGTACCATAAGCTCTAAATGTCATTGTTAGGCCCTCGTCAAAACCAACATTACCATTAAAGGTAATAGTTTTTGAACCTGTATTGATTGACAATACTCTAATAACCCCAGCGTTACTTCCATCATTTAACTCTGGCGTTGTAGTATCTTTATAAAACTTTAACTCCATGCCAGCTACTATACCTGTTACATCAGCAACCTTAACAACAAGTGTATCTTGCCCATTTCCCTGTGGATTACTTAAAACATCTTTCTCTACATCAACATACCACATCGAATCATTAATTGTTAGGCCCGCGTCAATTATAAAACCATGACTTTTTGCATTTGTAGTAGTATTTACAACATCCCAATTAAAATTAACAACATTAGTTGATGTTACAGCGCCAGTAGAGGTAGATGTTGGCAAGGTAGCGTAATGACCGGCATTTGCAGCTAGCGTACCAGGTGTAAATGTTACAGTGGCATTGGCAGCAGCTTTTGTAATGTTTTTAGTTATAATATTTGAATTTGAATCTAATACCGTGGTACCGTTTACTGTTATAAGCTTTATAACATAATCACCACCACCAGAAGGAAAGTTAATTCGATTTGAATAGGTATTACCATTCATTACTACTTTCAGTGAATTAGAAGAATCGTTATAACCCGGCTCAAAACCTCTATCGTTAAAATCATAGTACAACGTGTGTGTTGAAGAGCTACTAGGATTTTGAAGTATTATTATTTGAAACTCCGCGCCTATACTACCTTGAACAATAAAATTTCTTATTGTTTGCGCAGCTGGCATATCGCTAGTATCTATATTTAAACTATTTATTTGCATGTTAATTTATTTAATAAGTTGTGCTAGTAGGCGCGGGAGAAACACTATCAGAAGACACTGATCCACTAGATCCAGAGCTAAAACTAAAAGCAGTTGCACTTGTGAAACTTATGCTTGTAGCATTATCAATAACACCAATACCCTGAACGTCAAATCTACTAGTGTCTAAGGCTTGTTGAGTATTATCTCCCTGTATGTAGTTAAACCATTTACCTTCTTTTTTAATAAACTCAACTATACTACCTGAATCTAAATCGGTTTTTATTTCTGTACATTTCCAACCAGATACATCTTTTCCACTAGACCAAGCTATAGCGTTGTTTATCGTGATATTACCTTCGGTTAAAGGTTTAGCAACGTAGGTTTGGCTACCTTCATAGTTAAGAGTGTTAAAAACCTTAACAGTAGAAGGGTCTTGATTAGAAACAAATTGTACTTTTGAACCATATTGATTGTCGTAAAAATTATTGTAATTATTAGCTTCTTCGGCTTTGTGTTTTATTTGAAATTCTCCTGATTCATATTCTGTAGCGCCATTTACTTTTGGCACATAGTGTTGCCATAAATTACCATCTTTAAATGTAAAATATTTTTTAGACAAACTAACACCACTTTCTGGTACGAAACTTTTAAAACTACTCCAACCGTTAACAGCTTCGTTAAAAGTAATGGTTTTGTCAGAAATTCCAGCGTCTACAAAAACTTTAACCATCGAGATGTTATCTATGAAACCCTTTATAACACTTCCATTGTCACCAGCTACGATTACAAAAGAGCTTGTTAAGTCAGAATCAAGGTTTAAACCAGTAGAACTATAATCAATACTGTTTATAGTGCCTTGACCAGGTGTAAAATCTTGTTGGCCTATAGTAACTATTTGTTCAAAATTAATAGGTTGGCCAGCTGTAGCACCACCTATATTTTCAATTCTAAAGCCAAAACCTTCGCTATTGTAATAGTATATGTTTATTTCGCCTTGTGTGATTTCGTGCGTAAAACTTATTTTGTATTGATCGTTTTTATTTACAGGTTTACTAATCTGTTGATTAATATTTATAAACTGTGTTTCACCAGTTTCATATATTGGGCAATCATCAAAAACAAAATAATTGTTTTCACTATCTAATGTAATATAATCATTTGTAACACTATCAAAATTACTTATGTTCCAAGCACCAATAGTACCACCTAGTAGAGTATTTTGCACTGGTATAAAAGAAATATTACTAATAGCAAATTCTTGAGCCGCGGTTACTCCAACGCCTACGTCGTGGAAAAGCTGTATTTTATTTCCCGCGTTTGAAGCAAACCAACCAATAGAAGCCAAGTTGTCTACTAATTCCGCCGTGCTATACACATTAGAGCTTTCTGTAACTGGCGTTCCAAGATTTTCCCTGTATACTTTCCAATTTGCAGTTGTTGGCGTTTGTTTTAAATCAAAAACTAAAAGATAATTTCCAGTGTCTGTAATATTGTTAAAAGCAAAACCTCTAAATATACTGCTTTCTTCAACGGCAATTACACCACCAACAGTACCTGAAAAATTATTTGTAATTGGATTAGGGCTTACTGTAAAACTAAATTTCCACTCTGTTTCATATATGTTTTCTGGAAAAGGAATAACTTGCTCCCATTTGTTATATAGCATTATTCCGTTTTGATCCGCTGGCACTTGCCAAGCCAAACTATTATTTTTATAGTAAAGAACATTGTTAGAAAGACTATGCACAGCGTTATATGTTGATTGTTGGTTTTCTTCCCAATCAGCAACCACGCCTGTAGTAGGTAAATCATCTAAATGCTTGCAATGTATTTTTGTAATTCTTATACCGTTTTCACAACCTACAACTCTAACAGCCAAACTATTAGCAAGATAGTTTGTTGGATTTAAAGCGAAAAAACTATTACTAGCAAATTTAAACAAACCTCTTAACACTGTTTTTCCATCTCCAGACCCAAGACCACTGCCACCATACTCAGTTCTCACTGTTTGGACCATTTGAAGATGTGAGTTAACGTTGTCGCCCGAGTATTTACCAACACCAAACTCAGAAATATCTTCCCCATCATCAAAGTCAGGGCCAGATGGCGCTACATTAAGGATTCTGACAGTACCATCTAAGCCACCGTTTCCAGAGTTAGGATTATAAGTGTCATCAAATTCAATATCAACTAAATACCATTGATCAATAACCCAAGGCTCTATAATCAAACCGTGATCAACAGCTGTTTGAGAGGTGTTTGCATCAGATACTATTTCTATATAGTCGTTTGCTATGCTTTCTAAATGAGAAGAGTATACCGCGCCATCGCTACCTCTATCATAAAGGCCAAGTGTTGAACCAGCACTACCAACTGTACCACTGTAAGAATCATTACTTGTATAATCGCCAGTGTCCCAAAGTGTAAGGTTGTTTTGAGCGTCTGTACTACCATCGTGAGAAAAAGTAAAACCTTGTGGCACAACATAATTGACAGTATTTCCAATAGAATCTAAACCTTGAGTAGGTACAGCGGCTCTATTATCTCCATAAGAAGTTTCAGCACCTACTACCGTAAAAGAAGTACCTACCGCATTTGCTGAAAGAGTCCAAGTTTGTGACGGTAAGCTAAAGCGATTGTGTTGAATTTCTCTCCAAGCTGGTATAGTTACAGCTGGAACAGGTGCCACACCAGTAACATCGATAGTTGTTGATGTTGTTGCCGGTATATTAGCTTGTACAACGCTAAAGCCTTTTTTAATTCTAACGTCTAAAATTTTAAATAAAGGTCTTTTTAATTTATTCCAGTTACTTCCAACGTCATCATACCAATTACCACTAGGTGATCCTGATGTTTTCCCGTAAAATCTAAGTTTTAAAGAGTCTACTACTTTTGTTATTGGATCTTCATCAAAGCCAAAACCTGGGCTTGGTCCGTTTTTTAAATAATCAGCGTAAGATTGACCATTAAGTTTGCCTAGTTTAATACTAAAACTAATTTTATACTCTCTTGTGTCCTGAGTGCCGTTTGAGTGAGCATACCCAACTGGGCCTAGAACGTGCCATCTATCATAGTTTGCATCATCAATCGTCCAGTTTTGCTGAGTGGAGGTTCCCGTGTTTGAAGAATCGTACTTAGTACTTGAAAATTCTACATTAGCGTAGTTTTGCCAACTGTATGCATCCACAAAGTTTATTGGCTGAGTGTATCCGTAGAAGGTCTCACCTTGATCACCATCAGCGCCACCAAAAGGTGTTGAGTGAAAACAATTGTAAGGTGTTACGTCACCACTATTGCTAGCCCTCGTAGTACCATCGTTGTCCCAGTCAGCTATTATATCTCCATTTACAAGTTGTGACGCTCTTGGTATAAACGCTCCTTCTGGATTTGCGCTGGCCATACCCACACCGTAATAAGCTCCAGTGTAAGCCCTATCAATTATTTCTCCACCACCAGCGGTTAAATGATCATTAGTACCAACAATATTAGTTCCATCGTATAGCTCTAGTTTAGGTCTTATGTAGTTTCTTCCAAAACGAGCTTTACCTTGGTTTGTGGTGCTAGTACTCCAACCATCTCCTTTTGGAGTAGCGTAAAGCAAGAGCTTTACTTGTACGTGTATTTCGTCACCAGCAAAGCAACTTCCATGTGTTATATTGTCTGTGTTTTCGTTTGCGCTATAACCCTGTGCTGTTTGTACTGCGGTACCAATGCTAGAGCTACTAAGATAGCTATCGTTAACACCTCCTCTCGCGGCATATGAATGGCCAAGTTGATGTACTCCGCCAAGACCTATATTAGTCCACTCAATATACCCACCAGTATTTACTCGATCCCACACTATTCCTGATTCGCTGTTTTTCCACTGCGCTTTTCTTGATACATTGCCGGTAAGAGTGGAGTTTGGATTATTTGGAATTGGGTAGTTAAAGTTAGCAACGTTGTTTGTGCTGCCAGGCTCATTTTTTGTTATATGCGCGCTGATATTAGCGTCTGGACCTCCACCTATTAAGAAACCACTATTGTCTAATGTAGGGTAGTAATTTAAATCATTTTTTGCTATTGATGGTGTAATAGATTCGTAGTTTCCATTGGTGGTACTTAATGGATCTTCAGCGTGAGATCCAAATATTGCCCCAGGAACACTACCACCGCTATCGTCTAAAGCATCAGTCATAAGTTGACCAGCACCACCTCCCCATTGAGAAGATGCAGAGGCTACACCCGTGGTTACATAAGTTTGTGTTACAGCAGGGATTAAAGATCCAAGCGGTATTTCAGCGTGATTAGTAATGTAAATACTTGTATCTAAATTAGGATTTATAAAATCATCCCAGTAAAACGGATTTGATGCAACCCCCGCTGTACCAAGCTCCAGTATGTCATGTATTTCATATGGATATTGAAAATTTGTACCAGTTGGAACTGAGTTTAAAACCCTGTTAGTAGTGTCTGCTATTTCTATTGGATCGCCACCAGCTTCTAAATAAGCATCCTGCAAGAGATTTTGGCTAAAGCTATTATTTGATAATGTTAGGTTATAATCTTCTTTATAACTATCATAAGTACCTATTAAAGAATTATACTCTCTTAGGTTGTCTCTAAACCAGTCGTGCATGCCAGTTTTTGAAATAGGAGTCAGCCCATCCTTAGAAAGTCTAAGTACAGCACCTCTTTGTTTGTCTGTAAAATAAGTTCTAAAAGATTCTCTAGCAAAAGATTCTGGATTTTTAGATATTCCATAATCACCTGAGAAAGGATTTGCGTCACCTAATACTTTGTCGCTAGCAACTAACTGTGGGTTAGCATCTGCGTTAAATATAGTGTCCTTATTGGAAACTATACTTATAACTTTGTCTTCGCAAAATGCTATTAAACTTATTCTTCTTTGAAATAATTTCTGAATACTACCAAACGTAGGGTTTAAATCTTTAGTTGTCTTTTCAGCCATTATAAACTGATTAAGATCATTAACGCCAGAGTTAGAATTATATATACCAGAATATATTAAGCTATTTGCTCTATGTTCTTCTTTGTATATTTCTTGTGTTGTAGTGGATGCTTTTACACCATTAGCTATAAATATTTGGTTGTAATCATCTCTAATTCTATTAGATTCAATACCATTACCAAAAGAAAAACAATTATACCAGGAAAGACCAGCTATTAAGTTTTCACCAATATTTTCTTTAAAATCAAATTCGGTTACAACCTTAATCGCTTGTCCGGTAGCAGGTAAGTCATAGTTGCTTATTGCCTCTGCAACAGTATAACTTCCATCTTTTCTAATAAACTTAAACGACATGTCAGAATAATCTGTTGCTGTTTCAACTCCATTCTGAACGTTATATTTAGGGAAACCTGGCGATAAAGTTGCTGTAGAACCATTCCAAGATTCTAATATACACGATGTTGTAATAGTTGAGTTTAAAATTTCAACTCTACACCCTGTTGGTGCAAATAGTTCACTTGTTGTCTCGCTTAGTTTAACTGGTAGATTACCACTAGCCTCATAATATATATCTAGATCTACCTCTTGTTTTTTAGGATCAAGTTCCCATATAGCTGGAAACTTACTCAGGTCAGATAATAAAACATCTTTAACTGGGTCTAAAAACTCAATATCACAAAAATTATTACCAACAACATCCGCAGACATTATATTAGCAGAGGCTTCTAGTGGATTGAAGCCAGATGCTGAAGCTACCGGATTTTTATCTAATTCAATTATATAGCATATTCTTCTGTTATTTGCTTTACCAAAATTATGAATAGCCGTTTTAAAATCATCCTCTTCTGTACCAGAGCTAGAATAAGTGCCGCTATCATTAACCTTTTTTAGATATTCTAAAGCTGTTTGCTCTACGCTTTTGTATTCTAAAGCATAACTTGACAAGTGTTTGTACGCACCATCTACATATCTATTAAAAGGTTTTCTCCAAGAAGTGTGATTGTATAGTTTTTTTACAGATACTTTTTTAATAGTATAAACCTCAGTATCGGTTGTATCACCAACCTTGTTAAACCTAAACTGAGCACCTGGATGTAAGTTTCTTATAAAATCCCTTATTTTATTATCAGTATCGCCATTTTGATTGTATGTTGGATCCCATTGTTTTTCGTGTAACTCTCTGTGCTTTAAATCATAACCAACTCCAATTCCAGGTCCTGGTGCTAAAAATCTATAGTTATTATTTACATCGTGATTACCTTCCATCATTATATGACGGTGCTTCGTGCCACCACTACCAAATTTTGAATTTTTTGTTTCACCAGTAAAAACACCTCCGCCCCATATACCCTGCAAATTAGCAGCCCAAGAGTTTTGGCCAAACAATGTTGGAGATGTATCTTTAAATGTTCCGCTGTGTAAATTTCTTCCAGGTGCAAAAAACGATAAGTGCATAAAATGTCTACCAACCTCACCGTCGTTAGAATAAGTTTTAGTATCATTACCAACACCGTGACCACCTTTAGTGTTAATACCACTAAACCATCTTCTAGCACCGTTCGCGTGAATATCAGTTGTTGTAACTATGCCCTCTAATCCGTTTATGTGATTACCATCTACATCAGTAGGCGTATTTCTTGATACTTTTTGTAGTGGACCAACCCAACCATCAACTTTTTTATTTCTCCAATCATTTTGCGCTGGCACCAGTGGTGATGTAGATATAAAATCATCATTCCACCAAAGGGAATTGCTTTTTAATTTCTTTTTTAAACCAGATTGGTTTTTAAAATCAGTTATCCAAGTTTTCATTGGTGGATAGCTCCAACTTGATTCTTCTGCAGAGCCAGCTTGACCAGCTGTACAACCAGACCAAGTTATACAAGAATACTTAGCATAGTTACTAGCCTCACTTTGTCCAGCAGCCATGTACATAGAATCTATAAAAAATTGAGAACCTCCAAAAGCGGTATAAATACCACCCCAAGCTGCCTCGTAGTCCGTAACTTTTAAAGCCGAATTGTTAGCATCAACATCTCCCTCCGTGTTATTAGCACTATCATGTATACTATCTGAAGCATCCGTGGTGTGATCAGCAGTAAAACCATCGTAATTTGTAAGTCCATAATTAGTCACGTTGTTAATATTGTAAGTAGCAGAACTACCTATATCATCTTGCCAGTAGTAACCAAATCTTTTTGATGTAACTTGAAATTGATCTAATGTATTAACAGGATTACCGCTTTGAACTAAATCTGTAATTTGGTTTTTAGATATTTTAACGAAGAATTTACCAGAGAAATTTTGATCATCTTTAAGTTCTTTTCTTTCTATTTGAACAATTAAATCTGCGTGTAATAATGACTGTGCCGTAGAAGAATCACCGTTAACGTGTGCTATATCAGCGTCTATTTTAGTTATTTTAGTCGCTAGTTTTAAATCATAATTAGCACCACCAAACTTACCGCTTGTTATTTTGTATTTTTTTGATGATACTCCTTTTCCACTCGCATCTAATCTTCTCCAAGAAATATATAAATTATTAGTTCTTATTGGACCGTCATTTATATCCGTGGCCTCTGTTTCTAAAGGCACGCCTCCAAAAAGCTTAATATTACCAGAGTTTTCAAAGCTTTTCCAACCAACGTGCGACAAAGATAAGGTATCAACTTCTTTATCCATTCTTTTTGCCTCTTTATCAAAAACCTCTATTGTTAACGCGTCAGTAGCAGTGGCATCACTTGTTTGACCCACCTGACCATAATTGACTAATTGATACTTACAAGCTTCAGGTGCGTTATTTTGAATATCAATAATTTTAAATTTATTTTCAAAAGCAATTTGCTCTTCACCAGTACCAATTTTTTTCTTTAATATTATATAATCATCTTCTGAAATTTTGTTTCTATCAGCAGATGGAAATGAAATCCATATGTTACCTTTTTCACTATCTAAATCGTAAGTGCTTTTAGTAACCCAAGCTCTATCCATTATTAAGTTATAATATTGGTTTGAAGTTTCTTTTATAAAAAACTTTAATGAATCAACCCACTCTGGAAAATTATTAGCAACACTTGTGTTTAATTGAAGGCTTCTACTAGCGTTTCTAATGTTATCGCTTTGCCAAGGTATGTTAACAGCGCCATCTGTAGAAGTAAAAACAGGTGTTTCTCTACCAAACTTATCACTATAAACAACACCTACTTGGTAATTTCTTTGTGATTTAATAGATCTCAAGCCTTGTGATTCAAAATTGTTTATCTTAGCATTTCTATCGTTGTAGCTAATAGATATTTCCACATCCTCACCTAAATCATAGTTTTGTACGTAGTTACCGTAAACAACCCTATTGCCGGTAACTTCTTGGGCTAAAGCTTTTTTAGGAACATTATCCCAAGGTCTTAGTAGTTGGTTTTCAGGTAGTGCGGCATAAATGTTTTCTGTAGTTACAATATACTTACCACCCCCAGCGCTACCTATTGCCTTGAAAGTACCATTTGGATATGTGGCATTTATAGTACTTGGATTACCTAAACCTATATCCTCGCCTAATCCTTCGTGACTACTTTGCTCGTGCCAATCTTTATGAGATCTTTTTATTGTACTAATAGAGTATATAACAGGTGATTCCTCCTGTTTGTATAATATTTCTATTTCATCAACGTTTTCTGGCGTATGCACTGTAACAAACTCTGTTAACTCAATAGAGTGAATAGAGTTTACCATAGCTTTGTTGTGCGCATCTTCTACATCATAAGCATTATCTTTGCTGTAAAAAATGTTTGTAACATTGGAAACACTAGCGTCTTTTGGGTATTTAGCATTAAAGACTGGGTGTGTAAAAGGTGAGAAAGGTGAAACTTCACCATCTTTATATTTATACCTATAAGCAAATCTAGGTAATTTTGTTTCAAAAATATTTGGAATATTTATATCACTATTGATAGATTCAGAGTGATTTATTTTTATCGATGGAGCGCTTAAAGGTTTAGGTTTTATAACGGTAATGTGACGTTCTTCGATATCTATTGTTTGATTAACATATGACGTAGTCCCATCAGGCAATGTTACGGCTTTACAGCCAAAAATAATATCACCCTTTTCCCAAGGATCACTATTATCCAAAGATGGCCCAGCTCCTTGTAAGGCATAAAAATAATTTCCAGGTTGTCCAGCGGCGGGATCTGGATCGCTCCACACTTCAATATTTTTTAACCCTAAATACTCGTTATCTCTATAATGTTTAACCGTGTGGTATTGACTTGCAACACCTGGGTTTACCGGTGGAACGCCTAGCACAGCTTCTAATTGCTTCTCCTCATACCAAACTCGATCACCTTGAGAAACAGCATTTGTAACGGGGCTAAAGTTTCCAAGTTGTGTAATAAGATTTATAGTCAACCCATTAAAACTACCTTTTTCAAAACTTAATTGCGTGTGTTGGTTTCCACTTATATCTGTGCCCGCTTTGCAGGTGTCTATGTTTATTTTTCTTGGATTATTAACGTTATCTGTCCAAAGTAATAAATTATCTATTATGTTTATACCAGTTATTATTTTGTTTGGAAACTTTAAAACGGCTTTAGGAGTGCCAACATGTTTATCCACAAAGACATACGCTTTCTTATCTATATCAATGTCATACTCTATTATACAATCTGCTTCGTAACTTGAAACAAACCAATATAGTTTATTTGTTTTATCATCTGCAATACTACCCACACAGGTAAAGCCATCTTCTAAATAAACTAAACCATGGTTTCCTAATATGTTTTTAACAACCCCAACGTTAGAACCTTCTGACGTGGATACCTCTATGTTTAAAGCATCTCTATACTCACCACTAGGTACTAATCTTTCGTCAAGATCTTTATTTATCCTTCCTTTAAGAAAATTATTTTTAATCTCCGGCATGTATTAGTGTTTTATTTGCTTAGATTTGCCTCTAAGTATTTGAGTTAATTCTTCTAGTTTTATATTAGATAATCTTAATTTAGCTTTTCTAACAGCTGCAAATTTGTCACGTTGAAAGGATCTAGCTACCCCCTGCCCGTACGATGATGTTGATAAAATAGCGTGAGCTATCCATTTATACATTGCATCTTCTGCAAACTTATGAACTTGCATTTCAGCATCAGTTCCAAGACTATCACTTATATAATCTAAGATCACAGTTTTTCCTGAAATATTAGAACTAAAATGAATTCTTCCCAACCTGTCATCTATATAAAAAGATCCATTTGCTTGAGCGTGTTGAGGATCAAGTCCATACCTCTTACCAGTCATGTGCCAATAGGTGTTGTCCTCATAGTCATCGTTGTTATTCTCTGATGGAGAATTGCCTTTATAACTATTCCAAGTTGATGAATTCCTTTCGTTACCAGCTTTAGGTATTAAACTAGTAGAATCTTCTGTTTGTGTTACAACTACATTATCTATAGAGTTTGCTAATACAGCTCCTGCTAATCTATTTCCTCTTGTATAAGTGTCACTACTAGGTAAAACTGCATTTAAAGTAGATATTATAACCGCGTATACAGTATCCTGACCACTAACATCTATATTTAATACTTCTTCATCACTAGTAGTTGATCCAACTGTAGTTGGGCCATTCCATTCAATATAACTATCTTCACCATCGTAAGTTGTAAGATTAAAAAGATCAGTTCCGAAATTTGGAGTAAGATTATTAGGGCTAACACCTGCTCCAGCATTGTTTACAATATTATTTGTTACACTTGACGGGACGTTACTGCTTAATCCAAATCTTAAAAGACCACGGTTTGGAGTTGTACTCACTACGTTGGTATGTGTGTGAGTAGTTGATACAGTGGGAGTAGCAGGATCATTATCATGGTCTATGTGATGAGTGTGATTAGTTGTTGCGTCAGCATCCATAATAACAGTGTCGGCAATACCCGTAGCCGATATATCTAAATAATCTACGCCACTAACATCTATTGCTTGCCAAGCAGCGTGAACAGAAACATTATTATAACCACCTCCACCATTTCTAGTATGAAATGAAGTTTTTAACGCGCCGTTATCAATAGCCATACCCCCTTTGTGAGCACTATTTAAAACAGTAGCTGGGGTTGCAATCGTCCAAGCTGGCGTAAGAGTTGTTGAAAAATCACTATTTTCTAATATACCAACATTAGATGTTACGAACGAAAAATCATAACTACCATCGTCATGTTGACTTATTTGAAATGGATTTGAAGTTTGACTGGTAGGATATAAAGGGTGTTTAATACCAGAAGAATCAGTCCAAGATAATTTAGTGTAATTCACATAATCATGAGGCAATGGCATTAATAATGTTGGTGGTAAATCTATTTGATAAGATTTTACAGATTTAAAAGTATCAAATGATAATTCTGCTAGAGCTCTCATGGCGTGAAAAGCTATATCAGCCCTTTTTATTTTTGGTATAATTTTGTTTTCTCCAACATAAGCAACTTCAAATTGAGTTATAATATCATCTAAAGAAACAAACTGATAATTACCAAAATCATTATTTTGATAGTATTCTTTATGTGTCTTGCCGTCTAGTAATCCCATTTATTTATTGTTTTTCTTGTTGTAAAGTTGTCATTTCTTGTTGTGCCGCTGCCCCGGTTAATTGTAAATCTTTTATAGATATACCAGCTAGTTGTAATATTTTTAAAACTAAATCGTTTTCTTCAGATGAATGTAATTCAAAATCATTATGATCAGCAGCGCTAGGATTATACAAAGCGTTTTTACTACCGCTTATTAAATAAGTCCAGTTAGGGCTTGATGGTTTTCTTATGTAATTAACAAGCACAGTATCACTTGAGGATGTGGTTGATTGAGGTGTTGGATATATTCTAATAGTGTTACTACCCATTGCAGAAGAATATTTTGAATACACCGGTCTTTTTTTTGTGTATATAGCAAGCGGAGAGCTTTCATATTTATCAATATCACTCAACTTTATTAATTCCGCTGTTTCATATTTACTGTTACTAGCGTACAAAACTCTAACATTACCTAACCTGTAAAAATCTCCAAGATCAATAAGGTTTACCTCTCCTTCGCTATTAAAACTAATACCCGCGCCACGAATTTCAAACATACTTATTTTTTCTTCAATATTAGAGACTAAGTCAGCATATTCTTGATCGTTACCAGGTACTCTTTGGCGTTGGCTTAAATCATAAAAATATTGCTCAAAAATATTCATTTGAGCGTGGTCAGCGAATAAGTTAAATTCTTGTGGCGTTATATAACCTCTTTGCTCTTTATTAGCTAATGCTAAAACTTTTTGATATACCTTGTCTACACTTATCGCCATAATTTATTTTTTGTTTGTATTTGCAATCGCCCCGTAGAGCGACTGCATCTACAGTTAGATTAATTTAATCTTTTTTCAATATTGGAGTAAATCTCCATTCCTTCATCAGTCTTAAACCAGTGTGCTAAAGCAGTATAAGGATGTTCGTCAAATGGTATAACCATTAGTTTTCTACCGTTACTGCCCCACAAAAAGCTTCTTTGATCAGAAGATAATCTTAATATTCCAGCCTCAACAGCTTTTATACCAAAATTTCTTAGCATTACATTTTCATCATCCGCTAATTCTAAGAACAATTTAGGATTGTTTCTAGCAAACACTAGTAAATCTCTTTTAAGTTCTTTAGAACTCAAGTTAGATACCTCAGAACCCTTCTCAACACGCATGATAGCTTCCGCCATATCTATATCAATGTTTCTAGCCGCAATTAATGCGTCAACTTGCATATCTAACATTTCAATTTCATCAGCAGCTTCTTTTGCTGGTTTATACTCTTCATATATATTGTCTCTATGAGGGTGGTATAAACTTAATAATTTTTGTAAAACTGTTTTTGACTTTTCTACAAATAAAGTTCCAGATCTAAAAACAATATGCTCTAGTCTCTGGTCGCCTTTCATTTCGTCAACAAAAGGAGTGTTTTGGTTTTGACAATATTTAAGTTCTCTTTCGTAACCTTTTTCTTCATCAAAATAATAAATACCAGCAGCTTTTACTGATCTAGAAAGCGGTTTTTTATTACCTTTTAAATAATAAACTCTATCTTTAACTTCCCACTCGTTAGATGGTTTTAATCTTTCCCTTGTTTTAGTTTTTTCAACAACAGGTGTTTCAACTTTCGGTTGCTCTACAACCGGTGGTGTTGGTACCACTTTTTTTGTTTCTTGTTTTTTTGCCATAATATAATATATAATAAAATTAATAAAAATAAAGGGACTGGGAAATTAATCCCAGTCTCTTTAAAATAATTGTGCTTAGTTCATTAACATGAAGTTGTTAGCACCTTGTGTAACTAAACATCTTTCAGAAAGCATGTGGATTTGCATTGCATCTAAAGCAGATGTAGCAGCACCAACAGAACCAGTAACCCAAGTTTTCATTTTTCTGTCATCAGTTTGAGAAGCTCTGTAACGCACGTGTAAAAATGGACGCTTTAAGTTTTTCCCTAACATCTGGTC
>Ga0098037_1000552_pt1 | contig 18829 bp, 32 predicted proteins | sample 5_EtaG_FD_75050 | JGI IMG/M metagenome (GOLD analysis project Ga0098037, IMG submission 75050) | Marine viral communities from the Subarctic Pacific Ocean - 5_ETSP_OMZ_AT15132 metaG | ecosystem: Environmental > Aquatic > Marine > Oceanic | place: Pacific Ocean | collected 2015-01-08 | reverse complement strand
TAGTAGATATTTTTGAAAAAATTTTAGAAAAAAAAAGCTGCATTTAAATATGTCAGGTGATATATTTAATTCATACGATTGTGGTGTTTGTAAAAAATGTACAATCATATGGCTATGATGTTGAGTAAAAAATATACAACTGGGGGGTGCTTCCAGTAGTTTGTAAAATTACAAAATTTGCATTTTCCTGGCAAAGCCAATTTTTAAAAATTTACATTAAAGCATATCCGACAATCACAAAATCTTTCCAAAAAAAAACCTAGCTAAATTAGATTATAGGGAAATCTAAAATAGCTAGGTCATAAATTGGGAAATGCCAACCCCAATTTATATTCTTAATTAATCGTCATGCACAAAACAATAAGATTTAGTATAACCCCATGTGCAATTTGACCAATCGTGTTTGCCTTCAATAAATTTAGGAAAGCCTGAATCAGTTAATGAGTTATCAACCTTTTCTAATTCCGTATATATGAAAGTTTTATTTTTCTTCATATCAACTACAGTTAAAACAGTCATTAACTTTTCTCCTTGTTCATTGGTTCGTAATTAATTTTTTCTTTTCTATATTTTTCGTCTAACTTTTTGACCCAATCTTTTAAGCCACTTAATTCACCGACATATAAATTTTCACCTACCCTTACAGTAGTTTTACTTTTAAAATCTTCTGTCATTATACTTCTCCTAGTTTTATTTCTTCTTCTGTTAAACATACTTTCGCTAATTCTTTGTATGAATTAAAAGCACTATGATTTTCTACATTTGCATAATCATTTAACCAAGCTATTAAACCCTCTCTTGTAACAATTTGAAAACTTTCATTCGTGCTATGATTAAATAAATGTATTGGTTCAAATTCTTTAGTGTTGGACATTCATTCCCTCCTGATTTTCACCTTTGTAAGTTTGTAAAAGTGATTTTAGAATTGATAGTTTTTTTTCGTTATCTTCTATCTCTTTATTATTAAGCCAAGAGTCAACATCATTTAGTATTGTATCAGCAAAAACATAATCCATAGTTAAATTTAAAAATCTTGTTGCCATTTCCAAGACCTCTCTTTCATCTTCGAAAGGGTACTTTGATAAATCTAATTTAAAATTATCCATAAAGAACTGAGCCATTTCTCTGTTATCATGTATTACAGGAAATATCTTTTCTTTTAAATCTTCTCTTATGTTTATAGTTTTACTTAATTGAATGGTTTCTTCTTCTATGTTCCAATCTTCTCTCAACTTATCACCTCTTTTTTTACTCATTTTTTTATTCCTTTGTCTAAAATTGGGGGGTACTTGCATATCAGGTGACCCCTAAAACCCTCTGTAATCGCATTTATGAAGGTCGTTTTTTTCCAAAACTACCCAAAAAATGCAAATCTCTAGTTATTTCCAACATTTATAATGAATCCCTTCGTCACTATGTCTGCCACAAAAATGACAATAGCCTTCTTCATCATAGTGATTCATTGACTCTTCGTACTCTTGTTGGTCTGCTAAATATTCTTGCTCGGTTATCTCGTACTCTTTATCAATCATTTTGATTCTCCTTCTTATCTTTTATGTAATTTAAAAATTCTAAAAAACTTTCGAACTCGTGAACTATTAGTTTGTCATCTGTTGAATAGTTTTTATTCCTGATATTACTTTTAATAGTTTGAGAAATATCATATGGATTGGTGAGGTAGATAGTTTCATCAACTATCTTATCCTTTGAATAACCAATTTTAGTTTTATATTCCAAGACCATGATAGGCTCATCAACTAAAGTATCAAGACCTCTACTCGCTTTAATCAAAACTTTGTGGTCTTGAGTTACATATTCGTAATCGTATTTATACCTTTTATCAATCTCCATTGTTGATTCAATATGACCAACAAAAGAACTTATCTTAAAATCTTTATTATAACTTTTATTCATTCCCCCATTGTTAAATCTGTTTGATAAATTTTCAACATCACTTTCTTGTAGGTCAAAATTTTTCATACTCTTGTGTTTAATATCTGTTACCAACTGACTCTGAATTTCATACATCTGTTTTGTTCGGTTACTTTTGCAGAAATCATATAAATTAAAATCGTAGCTTTTCATTTTGTCACCTCATCAGAATTAAATATATCAGGTGATATATGTAAATTTACAAGATACCTAATGTATTTTTTATACAGTTTGCTGTCGTATTTTTTTAGACAACGAATAATTTGTTCAGGTTTTAGATTGCCTGATTTAATTGCTCTCTCCGATAGCCGAACAACTAATTGCTCGGCTACATCTCCAATACTAATAAAATCATTTACCATTAATAACTCTCCTCATAAATATTTACTGTTTCTCCCCAACTCACATTGTCAGGTCTATCATATCCTGTGGTAGCCCAAATGAAAGGATAGTCAGGCTCATCATCATCAGTTAAATCCCAAGACTCACAGTCGGTAAAGTACATTGCGAACCCAATCTCATTTTGAATATTGGTTTTCTCAATGAGGTTTAGGAAAGGTTTAAAACTTGTACCTCCGTTCATCATGTCACGCATTTCAATTTCTTCACCTCTTTCAAAAATATCCCAAAACCTCATCAGGTCTGTATCAGGTAAATCTTCGTGAAGGACTACAGGGTGGTCATTGATATAAGTGATATAAACTTTTTCAATCTCGAACTCCTCTTGAATTGTTTCAATCTCTTTAACCATTTGTTGTCTTGCTCTTAAACCAACACTACCTGAAATATCAATAGCGAAAGCCATAGACATCATTGGTGTCTCAACATTGCTAGGTAAATACATATCTTGAGCAACGAATCTTCGGTTAGGTCTTTTGTAGGATTGCTCAGAACTTTCAACTAATGAACTAGCATAATCTCTAAGTGTATCTCTCCAATCTTGAGGAACACCTTGTCCATTTCTAGCATTGCCAACTGAATTGTAATCTGAACCTTGACCAACTGCTTTTTGTATTTGGTCAGATTGAATTATTCTTTCAGTAATTTCTTGAGATAATTGAGCAGAGGTTTTTATACCTTTTCCGTCACCACCACTTTCAATATCTTTTTTCTTTTCTTCTTGTTCATCATATTGAATAACACCACCACCCATTTGATTGTGTCCATTCTCAGCTTGGTTAGTAGAAGGATTGATAATAATTCCTTGAGCAGTTTCTTGTGGTGGATTTTTTGTAACAAGAATTTGATAAACTTTCTCAGCACTCAATGTCTTGAACTCTCTCATTCCAACATTAAAATAATCTTGATAATCATAAAATTGAATTCCACCTAACTTACCAATATTAGCACCATGATTCATTTGACTGCTCATGTATTCCAACTCGGTATTGATTACCAAATCGGTAGCGATATTCCAAATCTCAGGATTTCTTTTTCCCATTCGAGTCATATGTTGCCAACCAACATGAAGAACCTCATGCAAGAAAACTGTTTCAATTAATTGTCTTGCTAACTTGTCACCATGTTCTTCAAACCAACCATTCAATGCTACCTCGTTATAGAATACTGCCACTCCATTTGTCGCCATTAAAGGAACATCAGAAGTTTCTTCTATTTTCAGGGGTAGCATGATTGAACCCCAACCTGAGTTATTAATGACTATATTCTGTCTAACTCTTTTTATTTCTAATTCAATATTTTTCATTTTATTTTCCCTATAATTTTAAAATGTTAAACACCAAAAATATCTTTAGAATTTTCCAACTCTTTAGATAATTTTTTTGTTACTGTTTTTCTTTCTTTGGAATCTTCTCTAAGTGATTCACTTGTAGAGTTACCGATTGCATTTTCAACAGCATTGATAATTTCCTCTACTCGCTCATCATTAAAGATTTCATTCCTACCTTTTAATCCTGTTAAGGTTTTTCTAAGGTTAGGAATTTTAGAATCTCTGAAAGGTTTTTTCTTTCCTGTTTCAGCATTAGGATTGAACTCACTCAAAGAAACCACAACATCAGTAATTCCTGATATTAAATCTTCCTGATTTCTTTCTGCAACCTCAACCAATTTATTATCCCAATAAGATATAGAATAATTGCTAACCTCACCAAGAAGATTTTTAATTCCTCCCTCACCATAGGTGGTAAAAGTTTCATCAGAAACATCACCAATGACTGTGGGTATTTCAATGTTTGAAAACTCGGTATGAATTAAGCCTTTCGTAGTTTTGGTTTTGTAGATTGGGTCTGCCTTCGTACCACCAACTTGTTTGGTTACTTGCCCACCAATTATTTCTTCTTTGGTAGGGTACAAGTTTTCGTCAAAGGCAGAACCCAATTCTTTTTTAGCTTGTTGTTTCAGGTCAGGTAAATCTTTGATGAGGTTATCTCTAAGAGAATCAAAATCTCCTTTGAAATCATTCCAAATTTCATTGTATCTTTTTCTGTTCTCGTTAGGCAATAACCTCCACTCTGAATCCCACACGCAAGTATGATAAGACATTTCATTTTTTCTTTGTCTGTCTAGCTTTCTCATTTCTTTAATAGGTGTTAGGTCTATAAGATTTTTTCTAACCTGAAACCAATCAGCATTTCCTTTTACATCACTCGCTACTGCTTGAGTTAATTCAGGGGAGTCTTTTGTTGCTCCCCAAATTTTTGCTCTCGCTTTTACAAGTGTCGCTTTGGTATGCAAATCTTCAGCTAAATTATATTTTGTTTCTTCTTGTTTCATTAGAACCTCCACTAAACAAAATCTATTTCAGTATTAGCTAGAGAAAAATCTGTGAATGATTTTGTATTCACCAAATCTTTTTCTATCTTGATACCATGTTGAGTAAAAAATACTGTGAACTCTTTGCTCTCAAATCTATTGAGATATTCGATAGCAGAACTGAAAACTTTTTCTTTTCTTTTCTTGCTGTCGCCTTCTCTAACTTTTTGTAGCAATGCACCTGTTACAGCAAATCTAATATTGGTATCTTCAGAACTAATAAAATCTGCGTCTTGAGGATTTTCAATAATTGATTCCATACTCGGTGCTTTAGATAAAGTTTTCTCGAAAGATAAAATATTTTGAGCAACCTCTGAGCCAACAGCAGATTGATAAGTAGCAAGTTTTAACTCATCAATAACTGCGTCAGCATTTAAAATTTCAGATAATGCAACAGCACTTCTTGGTGAGCAAAATTGTTCGCTCTTATTTTTTCTATCGTAATTCCACAAATTCTGTGGCTCGAATCTGAAGTAGCTAGTGATAAGAGGGTGAACACCATTTTCACTTGCCCATAAATCCCAAGACTCATGAGAGAACTCAATATCAAGAACTGCTGTTCTATTGAGCATAGCCATGTTGAGATTTCCAACTCCAGCATTATCTTCTTTTCTATTTGTTGCTCCGATAATTTTCCAACCCTTCGGCAGTACATAAGAACCAATTTCTCTTTCAAGAATTAGAGATTGAAAAACTTTCTGCACATCAGCACTAGCAGAGCCAACCTCATCAAGAAATAATATTCCTTTTGAACTTGGATTCTTTGGTAGTGATGACATGAACTTGTGAACCATTTCATCTTTGTCTTTGTCATATGTTGGCAAGTACAAATCCTGAACTCCATAATGAGAACCCATAATTTGAACTAGACCAAATTCTTTGGCACTAGGTGTTGGAGTCATTACAGGATTCAGTCCTAGATTGATTTCTTCATCTCTCCATAACTGCTTTACTGATTCAGATTTTCCAATACCTGAACCACCTCGCAAAAGAGGAACAAGACTGTTGACCTTTTCGTTTTCTGAAATCCAAAGTTTCTTTGTGAAATCTTTGGCATTTTTAATATTGATATTTGTAGTATCGTTCATGATTGATTATCTCCCTATAAAATTAATAAATGAATCATTACTCTTTTTAACATTTAATCGAAACATTCACAAGCATTTAACGAAATATAAAGAATAAATATTACGGCTAATATATTTAATCAAAAAGATAAAAGATGACGGAGTGTCACGAATCCTGGAAAAATGACGCAGCGTCATTTTTTTAAATAAATAAATCACCTGTCATATTTATTTTCACCTGTAGGTCACGCAAATATATTTACTCGCTAGATACATCAAGCATGATTGAAAAAAACAAACAAACGGATTAGAGCTATGAGTGTAAATTTAAGATTGAATTAATGCGAGTTTCTGTGGTACTTATTGAAAGTATTTTGAGGATTAATAGTTATGAAAGATAAAGACGAAGATAAACCAAAATTAGTTTTAGTAAGTGAATCGGCAAGTAAGAAAAATTCGCCAACCGATTTACCGATACTGACACCGAAACAGAAAAAGTTTTTGGAAGGTATAACCAAAGGAAAACTCTCGGCTACTGAAAGTTATCGGCTTGCATATGATTGTGAAGGCATGAAAGATTCTTCGGTCTATGTTGAGAGTAGCAAATTAATTCGTCACCCAAAGATTACCCTACACTTAGAACGACATCAGGCAATGATTGACCGAACTGCACAAGCCACCATGCTCTCTGTCAAAGAGTATGTGGAAAATGGATTGAAGGAAATAATTGAAGATGAGGAGTCGAATGTTAATGCCAAAGTGTCTGCGTTATCTTGGCTCGGAAAATCTGTTGCAATGTTTACAGACAAAGTTGAGTCTACTGACGAAAATAAATCTGTCCAAGAACTAGAGGAAGAACTCAGACGCAAGTTAGGTTTAACTGACTAACACTAGCAAGCGAATACCAACCCCTGAAAATAAAACTTGGATTTCCTGAGATTAATTAAGGTTAATTATCACACGATTTTACAGCACCCCAACCCCCTAGATACATAACGATTACAGGATTATCATATACACAGTGATTTGCTCAAATAATACTATTGATTTCACTAATTAGCTGCTAAAAACATTAAACCTATTAAAACTAAAGCTAATAAAATACCTGGTAAACTAAAATTTCTTTTAGATTCAACACTTTGCAGTAATTCTTTGTCTTTTTTAGCTAATTCTTGCAATATTTGGTTGTTAGGTTTTTCATATGCTTCATTAATATCAGGAGTATTTGGATTATCCTTGATGTAATGGCCTTTTTTATTACGAGCTCTCTTTAAATTTGTCTTTTTTGCTGCTTTTTTCTTAACAGTCTTAGTTTTTTTTGTTTTTTCTACCATTTTTTCCTCCGCTGGTAATTTGTTTTAAGGATTTCAACCCTTTTTTTTCAGGATTTTAGGTAAACAATCCCTTATCCTCAGAAATTTTACTTTTTTTTAGTGGTATTATCGAAACCCCCTCTGGTATAATACTAGATACTAGGTATTATCTAGTATAGATAAATAACAGTATAGAATCTACTAGGTAGATTCTAACTAGTATATATCTAAGTATATACTCTTGTGAAAGTTTTTGCAAGTAAATGGTTTCGCTGGTATTTCGATACCCATGCTCCATACTTTATGGGTTAGACATGATGATTCGAAATAAGGCGAGGAAGTCCTAAACGCCCTCCCTAGTTTAGGGCTTCCAAATAATTAAAAACAATGCTATGTTTTTATTAACAAGGGAGAATTTAATGAAAGATAAAAACTATAGAGGCAAGAGGTCACATACTGCCCAAAAAAGACCATGGTTAAGAGAAATGTTTCCAGAACTATATCCAGGTAGTGGTAAAAAATCAGCTAGAAAGAAGAAAAAACAACAAGCAAAAGCTGAAAAACTAACACACAACAATCAAGTTTTTGAAGTAAGAGGTAATTTCTTAGTTGGTGAGGTAGATGGTAAAACATAAGGAAGAATATAAAAAGATTGCACGCTGGAAGTATGAGCTACACGCTTATAGAAAAGCTAAGAAAGCTAAAGTAACTATGCCAACTTACAATTTTACGAAGGATAAAGATGATGAAGGAAACTAAAGAACTAACAATTACTTTTAATCACGATCATAAAGCTACTTACATTTTAGTTAATGTTAATGGCGAATATCATAAAAAATACTTAACAGAGCAACAACATGGAAATATATTACAGGGATGTGTTTCATCTTATTTTCAAAAAAGGTCTATCGCTTTGTTAAATGATGCTGTAAAGTTAGAAAAAGATTCTGAAGAACTATTGGAGAAATCAGAAAAACTATTGGAAGTAGCAAAAAGTTTATAATGGCAGAAAGAAAAAAAGAAAAACCAATAAGAAAAACTACTAAAGGCAAAGGTGCTAATTATAGACCTACTAAATCTGGTGCTGGAATGACAGCAAAAGGAGTAAAGGAATATCGTAAAAAAAATCCTGGCTCTAAATTAAAAACTGCTGTTACTGGTAAAGTTAAGAAAGGTAGTAAAGCTGCAAAAAGAAGAAAAAGTTATTGTGCTAGGTCATTAGGTCAATTAAAAAGAAGTAGTGCTAAAACTAGAAACGATCCTAACTCAAGGATAAGACAAGCAAGAAGAAGGTGGAAATGTTAATAAAAGGAGATAATTATGAAAAAATCTAAAGGTAAAGCTCGTAGAATGATGGGTGGCAAATCTGTTAAAGGAAAACCGAGAGGTGGAGTTACTCGCATGAAAGCTGGCAAAAAAGTTAAAGGTAAAATGAGAGGCGGCAAAAGATAAATAAAATTAGGGAGGTTTTATGTCTTATCTAATATCTAATATTCCATACTTTAAAGTGTGGGTAAGAAAAGAGTTTACGGCTAATCACGAGAAATATCATGGAGAGTTTATTCATGGATTAGCTGTAGCAGTTAATTGCATTCCAGATAGGTCATTATCATTTCAAGTAATTTTTACAGGTTGTGAAGACATGGACAATAATGTTCATGGTGGTGCTATGTGGGCTAGAATGCCAATACAAGGAATGGTAGCAGATATTCCTGTAGAAGAATGGCCTGACAGAATGGAAAATCATTTATGTCAACCTTGGGATTGCATGTCACATCATCATTCAGTTGTATCAATAGACAGAGCATCATCATCACCTTGGTATGCAAAAATAGATGGTGAGTTTTATATGGCTAAATATATTTTTACTGTTGATTACACCGAGCATGAAATAGCTGATAGCCCGGATCAACATAAACAAAGTCATGTATTATATTTAACTGAAGGTCAATGGAAAGGAAATGTTGTTGCTTTGCCAAATAATAGGGTAAGGGTTACTAATCCTGCGTTATGGGTTACAGGAGAAGGTGCTCCTGATTTTATGCCTAGTCAAGAAATACACAGCAGTGAAGAACATGAAAGTTATACTGATCCTAATATAACCTTTAACAATTTATATAAATAAGGTAATGTAAAAAAATGGCCACAAAGAAAAAAACAAAAAAGAAAACTAAATCTCGTGTTAATGAAGCAGGTAATTACACTAAACCTTCTATGAGAAAAAGTTTATTTAATAAAATAAAAGCTGGAACTAAAGGTGGTAAAGCAGGTCAATGGTCTGCTAGAAAAGCACAAATGCTTGCTAAACAATACAAATCAAAAGGTGGTGGCTATAAATAATGGCACTTAAAAAAACACAAAAATCTTTAAAAAGATGGGGTAAACAAAAATGGAGAACCCCTAGTGGAAAAAAGTCATCTGAGACTGGAGAAGTATATGCACCTTCTTCTACTATTAAAAAATTAAAATCTACTGCAAAAGGAAGAGCTAAACTTTCAAGAGCAAACAAAAAGAAAAGAGAAGCTACATCTAAAGGTAAACAACATGCTAGACATGGGTTACATAAAGGTAAAAAAAGATAATGGCTAGAAATTACAAAAAAGAATATAAAAATTATCAAGGAACAGATAAACAAAAAAAAAGAAGAGCAGCAAGAAATACAGCTAGGAATAGAGCATTAAAGAGTGGTAAAGTTCGTAAAGGTGATGGTAAAGATATTCATCATAGAGACGGAAACCCTAAAAACAATTCAAAAAAGAACCTAGCTGTTACATCTAAAAGAAATAATAGGTCTTTTCCAAGAAACAAAAAAGCAGGAAAAAAATGACTCTGGATATATCTTCTTCTGATGTTTTAGACAATCTGTCTACTTACGCACCTGCAAAACAAAAAGAAATACTTGAGATTCTTCATAACTTAGAAGACGCTAAAAATAGAGAAAAATGTCAGGAAAAGTATCTTCCTTTTGTAAAACATATGTGGCCAGCTTTTATTAATGGTAATCACCATAAAATTATGGCAGATGCTTTTCAGGATGTTGTTGATGGCAAATTAAAAAGATTAATTATTAATATGCCTCCTCGACATACCAAGTCTGAGTTTGCTAGTTATCTTTTACCTGCTTGGTTTTTAGGTAAATTTCCCGAAAAGAAAGTAATTCAAACAGCCCATACAGCAGAACTAGCTGTAGGTTTTGGTCGTAAAGTCAGAAATTTAGTTGGAGATAAAGATTTTCAAGGTGTATTTGGAGATGTAAAATTACAATCAGACAGTAAAGCAGCTGGTAGGTGGAACACAAATAAAGGTGGAGAATATTTTGCTATTGGTGTTGGTGGTGCTGTTACTGGTAAAGGTGCTGATTTATTAATTATTGATGACCCTCATTCAGAGCAAGAAGGTGCTTCTGCTGATGTTAATGTTTTTAACAAAACCTATGAATGGTATACTTCTGGTCCAAGACAAAGATTGCAGCCAGGTGGTGCTATTGTTATAGTTATGACCAGATGGCACGACAGAGATTTAACTGGTCAAATTGTAGATGCTAGTATCAAAAGAGGTGGCTCTGATGAATGGAAGGTAATTGAACTTCCTGCAATTATGCCTTCAGGAAATCCTTTATGGCCAGAATTTTGGAAAATAGAAGAGCTTGAAGCATTAAAAGCAGAACTTCCTGTTTCTAAATGGTCTGCACAATATCAACAAAACCCTAGCTCAGAAGAAGGTGCTTTGGTTAAAAGAGAATGGTGGCAAATTTGGGAACATGAATCCCCACCTAAATGTCAGTTTATTATTCAATCTTGGGATACAGCATTTTTAAAAACACAAAGAGCTGACTACTCGGCTTGTACTACATGGGGTGTATTTTATGCCGAAGATGAATTTGATGGCGTGATGACACCACAATTAATTCTTCTTGACGCATACAAAGAAAGATTAGAGTTTCCTGAACTAAAAGCAAAAGCAATGGAAATGTATAAAAATTATCAACCTGATGCTTTTATTGTTGAGGCTAAAGCAGCAGGTACTCCATTAATATTTGAGTTGCGTTCTATGGGTATCCCAGTTTCAGAGTATACACCAAGCAGAGGAAATGATAAGATAGCTCGTGTGAATGCAGTTGCAGACTTATTCGCTTCTGGTATAGTATGGTGTCCAGAAACAAGATGGGCAGAAGAAGTTGTTGAAGAATTTGCAGCTTTTCCAAATGCAGAACATGATGACCTTGTTGACAGCAGTACGCAAGCGTTAATAAGGTTTAGACAAGGTGGTTTTGTTAGTCTATTTAGTGATGAAGTAGAAGAACCATTTAACGAAAGAAAAAGAGCTGATTATTATTAAGGATAAAAAATGGCTATAGAAAAAGGAATTGTTGTAGAAGAATCAAAACCACAAAGTGTAAATGGTGAGGCTATAGAGATAGAAATAGTAAACCCTGAATCAGTTGGAATAGAAACTGAAGATGGGGGAATGGAAATTAGTTTTGAAGAAACAAGTGGTTTAGAATCTGGTTTTGGAGAAAATTTAGCAGAATTATTAGATGATACTGAATTAGATATACTAGGTAATGATATTGTAGATAATTTTAATTCAGACAAAGAATCAAGAGCAGATTGGGAAGAAACATATGTAAAAGGTTTAGACCAGTTAGGTCTTACTGTTGATGAAAGAACAGAACCATGGCCCGGAGCTTGTGGTGTATTTCATCCACTTTTATCTGAAGCAGTTATAAGGTTTCAATCACAAGCTATATCAGAAATATTTCCAGCAGAAGGCCCAGTAAAAACTAAAATTGTTGGAACTGTTAACATAGAAAAAGAAAAACAAGCTAATAGAATACAAGAGTATATGAATTATCTATTAACTGAAAAGATGGTTGAATATAGAACCGAAACTGAAAAGCTCCTATTCTCTCTCCCCCTTGCAGGATCGGCTTTTCGTAAAGTGTACTATGATTCAAACATGGGGAGACCTTGCTCTATATTTGTTCCAGCAGAAGATTTTGTTGTAAGTTATGGAGCAAGCGACCTTCTAACATGTGAAAGAGCTACTCATGTTATGAAAAAATCTGAAAATGATATTAAAAAATTAATGCATTCTGGTTTTTTTAGAGATATTGAACTACCCTCACCTGCTCCAGATATTGATGAAATAACAGACAAATATAATCAATTAACTGGGGAAAGTAGTGTTAATTATGATGACGATGGTAGACACACTATTCTTGAAATGCAAATTGATTTAGATTTACCTGGTTTTGAGGATATGGAAAACGGAGTACCAACAGGTATTGCACTTCCATATATTGTAACAGTTAATAAAGCTGATGGTAAAGTTTTAGCAATTAGAAGAAACTATAAACAAAACGATCCTAAAAAAACTAAAATACAACATTTTGTTCACTATCAATATTTACCAGGTTTAGGTTTTTATGGCTTTGGTTTAATACATATGATTGGAGGACTAAGTAAATCAGCAACATCTTTATTAAGACAACTTGTTGATGCAGGTACTCTTTCAAATTTACCAGGTGGTCTTAAAACTAGAGGGCTTAGAATTAAAGGTGATGACACACCTATTATGCCTGGAGAGTTTAGAGATGTAGATGTTCCTGGAGGTACTATAGCAGAGAATATTTCTTTTTTACCTTACAAAGAACCAAGTCAAACACTGTATGCATTACTTACAACGATTGTTGATGAAGGTAGAAGATTTGCAAGTTTAGGAGATTTAAAAATTGCTGACATGAACAATGAAGCACCTGTTGGAACTACTCTTGCTCTTATGGAAAGACAAATGAAAGTTATGAGTGCAATTCAATCTAGGCTTCACGCAGCTATGCATAAAGAGTTTGTTATATTAACAACAATAATAAAAGATTTTACACCACCAGAATATCCATATTTTGAAGACCCGGAAGAATTTTTAAAGTCAGAAGACTTTGATGGTCGTGTTGATGTTATACCAGTAAGTAATCCTAATGCCGCTACAATGTCACAAAGAATTATGCAGTATCAAGCGGCACTTCAGTTAGCACAACAAGCTCCAGAAATGTACGATATGCAAGAACTTCATAGACAGATGTTGGAAGTTTTAGGTATTGAAAATGTTGATAAAGTCATTCCTACTACAGATGACCTTGAACCTACTGATCCTATTACAGAAAATATGAATTTTCTTAACCTTAAACCAAACAAAGCATTTGAATATCAAGACCATGAAGCACATATTGCTGTTCATATGGCAGGTGTTCAAGACCCAGAGTTCCAAGAACAATCTCAAAACAGTCCTTCTTCATCAACTATAATGATGGCAGTTGACTCTCATGTTCGTGAACATTTAGCTTTCCAGTATAGAGAACAGGTTGAGGCAGAAATGGGAGTTCCGTTACCTCCTATAGGAGAACCATTACCAACAGATGTAGAAAAAAGATTATCTGAACTTGTTGCACAAGCTGCTGAAAAGTTATCAATGCGTAAACAACAAGAAGCTCAACAGCAACAAATACAAGAACAAATGGAAGACCCAATTATACAACAAAGAAACAGAGAGCTTGATATTCAAGAAGGAGAACTAATGAGAAAAGCTCAAGCTGATATGGCTAAAGCTGAAAATAATAAAGCTAAAATTAAAGCTGATGTTATGAAAGAAATGGAAAGAATACAATCAGAAGAAAAAATTGAAGGTGCTAAATTAGGCCAAAGAATTGGAGATGCATTACTTGAGGCTGCAATGAAAGGTGAAGGAAACTCAGCCAAAGAGTTTGCAGAAGGAGTAAGGCTCGCAATAGAGATACAAAAAGAAATTAACAATCAAAGTAAATAGGAGGCATTATGAAAAATTTAGTTTTTATTTTTATAGTCACTGTTTTTCTTGTAGGTTGTGGTAGTTCAAGAATAATGTTGAACGCTGACATTCCAGAATCACAAGAAATAGACATAAGAATTACTACTCAAGACAACGAAGCAGAATAATTTTTTTTAAAATAATTGTGTAATCATTGTTTTTGTGTAATATATACTTAAATATATTTAGGGAGTTTCGATGGCGGAATCAGCTTTTAGTCTATTAAGACAAAATTTACAAAAAAGAAGAAAAGATTTTGAAGAAAATCTTGGACAAGGTTCTGCCAAAGAATACTCAGAATATAAAAAAGTTGTAGGTATTATCGAAGGATTATCTATAGCTGATAGAGAGATTGCTGATTTAGAAAGCAGAATGATGGAGGACTAAATGGGAGTTATCGAACCGACTAAAAAAAAGATAAAAGTAGTTGATAAAAGAAAAGATGAAAAACCAGAGGCTAAAGAAGATATAGCAAGTCAACTTCCAGAACCTCAAGGATATAGAATTTTAATTGCTTTACCAGAACCAGAAGATAGAACTAAAGGAGGCATTTATAAAACTGAAACTGAAATACACACGGAAGAGATTGCGACAGTAGTTGGTTTTGTTTTAAAAATGGGTGAAGATTGCTATGATGATAAGAAGAAATTCCCATCAGGAGCATGGTGCAAGGAAGGAGACTGGATTGTTTTCCGTGCTTTTACAGGCACACGCTTAAAAATACACGGCAAAGAATTTAGAATTATTAATGACGACAATGTAGAAGCTGTCGTTCAAGACCCAAGAGGCATAGAAAGAGTATGACCGAAACACAATCAGCCGAAGAAGTAACAGATAATCAATCATTACCTGAAACTTCACAAAGTGCAGAAGAAAAATTTTTAGGAGTAAAATCTACTGTAGGCACAAATAAAGACTCCGATAACATAGAAATAGAGGTAATAGACGATAGGCCTGAAGAAGATAGAAAGCCTCCTCGAAATGTTAAAACAGATGATAATAAAGAAGAAATATCTGATTTATCAGAAAATGCTAACAAAAGAATAAAAAAATTAAAATATGACTACCATGAAGAAAGAAGAGAAAAAGAAGCAGCATTACGACTCAGGGATGAGGCGATTAATCATGCTAAAAGAGCTGTTAATGAAAATCAAAGGCTCTCTCGACTTGTTGGTACTGGTCAGGAAGAGCTTGTTAAACAAGCAACAGAAAAAGCAGAATTTGCAAAAAAAGCAGCAACAAAAGCGTATAAGGAGGCCTATGAGTCTGGTGACGCAGAAGCGATTGCACAAGCTCAAGCAAACCTCACGGATGCGACATTTGCACATTCACAAGCTGTAAATCTTCCACAACAAATAGCAAATCAAGTTCTTGCAACTGAAGAACAAGAAAGAGCTAAACAACCAAAACAAAGACAACAACAGTCAAATCCAACTCCCCCACCACCAGATAAAAAAGCTCAAGAATGGGCTGTAGACAATGAGTGGTTTGGTAAAGATGAAGAAATGACAAGTTTTGCATATGGCTTACATAATAAACTAGTGGTGAAAGAAGGTATTGACCCAACATCAGATGAGTATTATGATCGCATTAATTCACGCATGAGGGAAGTATTCCCAAATGAGTTCGAGGGTACAGCACAGGCGTCAGTAGCAGAGCCTGAAGAACCTCGCAGGTCGTCAGAAGTAGTTGCTCCAGCGACTAGAAATAATGGAGCAAAACCTAAAAAGGTTAAATTAACAGCTACCCAAGTTACCCTCGCTAGGAAACTTGGTATAACACCAGAGCAATATGCAGCTCAACTAGTAAAGGACAGATAATTATGACTAAAGATAAAAAATTTGAAAATGTAGAAGTTGGTAAAAGTAATAACCAGCAAGAAAACATTGAATCCGATGTACTTGAAGCAGCAGAAGCTACAGGTGACAGCCGCACACCACGAGAAACTCGTGGGAATAATGATAGAGCCGACACGCAGCGAACAAAAGCGTGGCAGCCACCATCAGTTTTACCTGATCCAAAACCACAAGATGGTTATGTTTTTAGATGGATAAGAACTTCTATTATAGGTCAAGCAGACAATCCAAATGTTTCTTATAGATTCAGAGAAGGTTGGGATGCTTGTAAATCAGAAGACCATCCTGAACTTAAAGTTTTGTGTGACCAAAATTCAAGATGGGCAGATCAAGGAAATATTGAAATAGGTGGTCTTTTACTATGTAAAGCTCCTGTTGAAATTGTGGAAGCAAGAAGAGAATATTATGATAAATTAGCTCAACAACAGGTAGATTCCATAGACAGTAATTATTTGAAAGAAAGTGATCCGAGAATGCCAATGCTTGAACCGCAAAGGTCTTCTAGGACTACATTCGGCAAACATTAAACATAAATACGGAGTAAATTATGGCTACAAAAGCAACCCCAATGGGTGCAGAGCCAGTAGGTACTACTTCAGCAAGTGGCTCATTTAGTGGAAAAACAAGACATATTCCAATTAAATCAGCAGAAGGCACAAGCATCTTTTATGGTGATTTTGTGAAACTTGTTGTAGCAGGAGGAGTTGTAACAGTGGCAAAAGACACTGGTACTGCAACACTCACACCTGTAGGCATCTTTTTAGGATGTAGATATACTGATCCTAATACTAAACAACTTACTTTTGCTCAATCCTACAACACATCTATTGCAGCTGATGACATTGAAGCTATCGTTTTAGACGATCCAAATGTTGAGTTCAGAATGCAAGCAGATGGAGCTGTAGCGAAAGGCAAAATCGGCAGTAACATAGCTGTGGTGCAAACCGCAGGTTCAACAGACATCGGAAGAAGTAAAAATGCTCTCGATGCCTCTACTGCTGCAACCACTAACACTTTACCAATTCGTATACTTGGATTCGTAGAAAGCGGAGAAAGCACACCAGGAGATGCATTTACTGATCTTATTGTGAAATTCAACGCAGGAATGCACGCATACGATAAGGCATTAGGCACATAGGAGAATAAGATATGGCAATTTCAAGAGCCCAGATGCTCAAAGAGCTACTTCCAGGTCTAAACGCTTTGTTTGGTTTGGAATATGAAGGATACGATTCAGAACACGCAGAAATTTATGAAACTGAAAATTCTGATCGTTCATTTGAAGAAGAAGTGAAACTTTCTGGTTTTGGTCAAGCACCTGTAAAAAATGAAGGAGCAGCAATGACTTATGATTCTGCTCAAGAATCTTTTACTGCTAGATATAACCACGAAACTATTGCTTTAGGTTTTGCGATTACTGAAGAAGCAATGGAAGATAATCTTTACGATAGTCTTTCAAGCAGATACACGAAAGCATTAGCTAGAGCTATGGCTTATACTAAACAAGTAAAAGCTGCATTTCCTCTAAATAATGGTTTTACTAACACTTTTCAGTCAGGAGATGGCGTAAATTTATTTACTGCTGTTGGTGATGGCGTAGCAGGAGGGGGTGGTCACCCTCTAGTAGATGGTGGATTCAATAGTAATCGACCAGTTACAGCAGCAGACCTTAATGAAACTTCATTAGAAGCTGCTATCATAGATATTTCTGGTTATACTGATGAGCGTGGATTATTAGTTGCAGGTCGTGCAAGAAAACTTATTGTACCATCTAATCTAATGTTCGTTGCTCAAAGAATACTAGCAACTGATCTAAGACCTAACACTGCTGACAATGATATTAATGCTATTAAGTCATTAGGAGTAGTACCTCAAGGTTACTCAGTTAATCACTATTTAACTGATACAAACGCTTGGTTCTTACTTACTGATATACCTAATGGTATGAAACATTTTGTTAGAACACCGTTAGAAACTGGTATGGATGGAGATTTCGATACAGGTAATGTTCGTTATCGTGCTAGAGAAAGATACAGCTTTGGTGTATCAGACCCTCTAGGAATCTACGGAAGCCCAGGTTCTTCATAGGTTTTTAAAGCAGAAAACTTTAAGGAGGATGCTCTTGCATCCTCCTTTTTTTTTGTGTACTATTAAATTATAAAAACGAATCACTTGACTAACTTCGGTTAGACAACCCAACGACAAGGAGATTAAAATGGGTAAAACAACATTTTCAGGGCCAATTAAAGCAGGCACTATTAACGATACAACAGGAACTACAGTAGGAACAGATGTTACTAATGTAGGTTTTGTTACAATGGCACAATCAAAATTAGTAGATATTACAGGTGCAAGTCATCTTAACCAAAGAGTTGCAGTAGTTCCTGCAAACTCACAAATTGTAGATGTTATTTTAAATGTAACAACTGCTGGTAATGATGGTGGAGCAGCTACTATTGATGTAGGAACTGCAGCAGATGCAGATGCTTTCTTAGATGGTATTAATACTAAAGCAGTAGGAACAACACATGGAACTTTAGATACAGAAGCTACTAATGTAGGAACAACTGATTTAGAAGTTCTTGCTGATTTTACAGGTGCTAATGGTGACGGAACAACAGGTGTTGCTACAGTTACTGTTCTTTATGTTCAAAACAATAACCTTTCTTAATAATTAAGGAGGTCTAAATGGTAGACGAAAAAAAATCTAAAGCTAAAGCTAAACCTAAAAAATCAACAGACAAATATGCTAGAGTTGGTTTTGTTCAAGCTACAAGATCTGTTAAAAAGGAGAAGTAAATGGCTGCAACATTAAGGAAAATACAAGATGGTAGTAATAGAGCGGTATGCGTTTTTACTAATCCTGACGCTACTGCTGAGACTAACGCAGTAAAAATAGACTTAAATAGTGGTGGAACAGGACTAACTTTAGAAGATAATCAACTAGGTCAGAAGTGCACAAGAGTAGGTATTGAAAAAATATGGTACTCTAATGTAGGTATGGGCGTTAAAATTCTTTTTAAAGCAAATGCTAATGAACTAGCTA
>Ga0098037_1000551_pt1 | contig 18840 bp, 25 predicted proteins | sample 5_EtaG_FD_75050 | JGI IMG/M metagenome (GOLD analysis project Ga0098037, IMG submission 75050) | Marine viral communities from the Subarctic Pacific Ocean - 5_ETSP_OMZ_AT15132 metaG | ecosystem: Environmental > Aquatic > Marine > Oceanic | place: Pacific Ocean | collected 2015-01-08 | reverse complement strand
TTTCAATCAACTTGCGTTTTATTCTATTGGAGATTTCGTAAGACGTCTATCCCAAACCTCACAAGTTGTATTGACTAACCAATTTCACGCCCATACTCTCTTGTTTTCATCACGAAGCTTACCGTGTATTCCCGAGAGATTATCTTAGGCAAGTACCGTAGCCTTTACGCCTCGAAGCTTTGCGGATCGCTTTAGCTTGTGATTGAGACATAATTTGTATGCTATTACCTGTTTTGTGGTTGATTATAGGTGCACAACCATAAGCTTCAGTAGTTGAACATTGAACACAAGTTGTATAGTTTAACTTGATTCTTACAGGGTGAATAGCGTTACCGCATCTACATATACTTGCCATATTATTATTTTATATTATAATTATCCAACTCGCGTCGTATTTTATTTGTAATCTATACGCCATGACATACCATTTGGGTCATGTGGTGCGAATTTATTCCAGTGATCCACTACTTCTTTAGTCCAACCACCGTATTCTTTTTCAACAGCTTCATTAATTAACTGTTTTTCTCTTCTACCTTTTTCCCAATATCTATGGTCATCTGACATACAGAAAGTAAAGTCGTGATGCTCTATCATTTCAAAAGCAGGTAAGTCATCGTAGTATTTTGCTTGTTTAGACATAAGTTTCATTTTTAATAGTTGTAAATTGCTTGAAAGAGTTAAATCTTTTGTCGCCTTTATCATAGTATCTTGTATAGTTTACTTTTTCTAGTATTTCTATTGAGTCGTTATCTTTTAGAGCGACTGTATTATCATCAAGGAATTTTATAAATTTCATATTATTATTTTATATTATTATCCATTAGTTATCGTATTTTGTTTGTAAAATACTTTATTGTATCTATCATACCACTCGTCTTCTATCATCATTATTTGTTGACGAGTTAGTTTAATTATCTTTTTATGTGAGTATTTTCTAGGCATAGTAGTAATCAGTATATTCTTCAACAGTTACCCACTTCTCAATATCATTACAGTAAATCATACCGTCTATTATATGCTCGTCTTCAAAAGACCACACTTCGTTGTGATTAAATTTTCTAGTATTGTTCATAGACTATTTTATTTACTTGAGCTTTTTGCTCAACAGTTAGTAGATTGTAGTGCTTACCAAATACTCTGAAGCCTACTTTTAATTTATATGTATTTATATGTGCCATAGTTATTATTTTAGCATGGACAAAATGTCCATAGTGAGACGTATAGCGTACCGAATAGTAGTACTAAGAACAGTACGCATTTTATTATTTCTTTTATATCTTTCATTCTGATATTCCTATTAAGTAGAGCACTAAGATGTATAGTGCACCTGTTATTAACATTAGTAAACCACTATCCATAAATTCCAAAGATTAAATTATCTGGAATACCATTGATAATTAAGTTAAACACTAGAGTTAACCAACCGACTACGAAGAGTGGCAGTAAGAAACCGAAAGCAAATACTTCTGCTATTACTTCTTGTATTGGTTTTGACTTAACATATTTAGTCACTGCAGGAATAAATCCTCTGAATTTGAATTGCATAGTTATTATTTTAATTGTTTGTACTAGTGTATGTAATCGAAACATACCTCTGCTCCAAGACTAGTTATGGTTCAACTGTATTTATACTCGAGAGAACAATGTAACGCCGAGTGACTAAGTAGTTTACTGTACTTCGACTACTTCTTTGACTGGAGTTGGTACACTTGTTGATGAAGTATATGATTTATACTTGATGAAGCAAGGCATTGACTCTAGTTTATCTTTCATTATCTCATACACTTTATCGTGATTGTAAGTTACAGTTTTGCCATTTTTGAAGTTGACAGTGATGTCTTGATTTTTACCGATTAGTGATTTTCTGATAACGAATCTTTTTGAAATTAAAGTTTGCATAGTTTATTATTTATTATTAGTATTTATTTACATTTATATTATCCATTGTAAGTCGTATTAAGTTTGTAATAAAAGTAAGTGATTTGTTTACTTGTATAAAATATGTTTGAAGTATTCCGCACTCACTCACAATATCTATTTTACTTATTATATTCATTTGTTATTACTTACAATATAATTATCCATGTATAATCGTATTAAGTATGTAACGAAATGTGAATAATATTTATAAAATAAAAAAATAGTTATGACAAAATGTCATGTTACAATGGTAATACGGCGTAAACTGGATAATCAAGGTGGGGCCCGGTTACAACAATGCGTTTTCGTTTTAGCCATAGTGGCCGAGAGGGGTGGGGCAACACTATAACTCTAAACTTCTAACAACTTTTTTTTATATGACAGTAGCTATATAGAGTATATAAGTAACTACCTATTGTCACTATTTTAAATTTATACTTTATTATGTAATTATAGTGGTATGGCAATAGCGAATTCACAGGGACTCAGTCCTACAGCACTCAGAGCAAAGCGAGCTAGAGATCTAGCAGCTGCTAAAACGCCTAAGCGTAAAGCTAGAAAGGCAGAGAATCAACGCATCGGACAAAGTCCAACTAGTGATCTGCACCATAATGGGCACACTGTTAGAAGAGTGTCTATTGCTTATAATAGAGCAACCCATACAAGGGGCGAAGTATGATTTATGATGTATTACTTATGTTCGGCACCATAGGAATAAGTTTTTTATTCCATGTTGTTGTATATGAATCAACTTTCGACAAACCAAAAAAGCGTAAATAAGATCCGCTTAACCAAGTATCTTAAACCTTAAAACCAAATACAATGACGTATTTTTATTACAAATCCAATACGTGGGGTAACTCCGCTCCACAAATATCCGAGGAAACCATAAACTATTGGAAACACCTCACAGAAAAAAAGAACTGGAGAATAACTCAACTACCTAACGGTTTTTATCAAACAGAGGTCAAAGATCAAGATGATCAATGGTCAGATGTTACTAGAAGAGAAACTATAGATGGTGCTGAGTCAGCAATTGACAGTAGCATCGATCACTATAATAAAAAGCTCGACTACATGAAAGGACCCAAAGTAGTTAAGACATTTAAGTAGTAATCAAATAAATTTAATTTAATGGAATATAATAATCCTAGCGAGATAGTCAAAGATTTATATTTTGGCGATAACGCTAAATCAGGAATAATAGCTGGTGTTGAAAAACTAGCTAAAGCAGTTAAGTCTACACTAGGCGCCTCAGGAAGGTGTGTGGTATACGAGGATGCCCTCGGTAGACCGGTGATAACAAAAGATGGTGTAACCGTTGCGGAAAGCGTAGTCTTACTTGATCCGGTCGAAAACATTGGTGCTACTCTAATAAAGGAAGCTGCTAAAAATACAGTGAAAGAAGCGGGTGACGGTACTACTACAGCTACTGTCCTCGCTGAAGCACTATTGAAAGAAGCTGAAAAATCAGAAGGAAATCCTAGAGAAAAGAAAAATGGTATAAATAATTATGCTAAGTTAGTATATGATTACTTAGATAGCATAACTATACCAGTTGAAGGTAATATGCTAGAAAACGTAGCAAACATATCTTGTAACAACGATGAAGAGTTAGGATTTATAATATCTGAAGCTTATAAAAAGGTAGGCAAATCAGGTGTGGTATTAATGGAGGAATCTGAAACTGATCAAACGTACGTTGATGTTGTAGACGGAGTACAAATAGAATCTGGCCTAAAGTCTCCACACCTTATAACAAATAAGGATAAACAGATATGCGAACTAGATAATCCTTATGTTTTAATAGTAACTTCTAAAATACCTAACATTAGAAAGATACAACCAATATTAGAACATGTTATAAAAAACAAAAGATCATTGCTAATAGTAGCAGATGTTGAAACTCAAGTGTCAGCTACATTATTAATGAATAAAGTAAAAGGCAATATAAAGGTAAACTATATAGATTTACCAGGTTTTGGCCCAACAAGACAAGAAACAACTGAAGATCTAGCGTTATTAACAGGTGCAACTGTAATGAATGAAGATCTAGGTGATGATTTAGATCTAATAAAACCAGAAGTTTTAGGTGAAGCTATAAAATGTATCACAGATGACCGAAATACAGTGTTAACAATTAACGATGTAGGCACAGCTTTAAATGAAAGAATAGAAGAAGTACAGAAATTAATCAAAAAAGAGAAAAATCAGTACATAAAAAGACGATTAGAGCAAAGAGTTGCCATGCTTAGCGGTACTGTAGGTGTAGTTAAGGTTGGTGCAAACTCAAAAATAGAGTTAAAAGAGAAAAAAGATCGTGTAGAGGACGCAATATACGCAACTAAAGCCGCTTTAAAAGAAGGAATAGTCGTAGGAGGTGGTAGAGCATTGGCTGAAGCTGCTGAAAATTGCAAAACAGATGATATTTTTGAACAAATATTACAAAAAGCACTAATGTCACCGTTTAAAACTATACTAGAAAACGCAGATATGTCAGAAATAAACACAGAAGGCATAAAAAAGGGTCACGGTTATGATGTAACTTGTGAATGTGTTGTAGATTTAGTGAAAGCTGGCATAATAGATCCGGTTTTGGTGACAAAATCGGCACTAAAAAATGCAATATCTGTAGTTTGTACTATAATTTCAGCAAATTGTGTAATATCTAATATAAGAATAGACAATGCAAGCAATTAATTATTATATTATAGTAGAAAAAATAAAAGTTGAACCGAAGAAAGTAGGTGGACTTATATTAACAGATAAAGTTGATGACGAAAACAGATATATTAAGGCTAAAATAATATCTATAGGTAATTTAATACCTGAAGGTCTAAAAGAAAATGATATTATTTATTTTGATAGACACTCTGGACATGGTATAACTATAAAAGAAAATAGATACCACGTTATACAAGTTGGTGACGTTGTTTTAGTAGAATGAGGTTAAGCGCCCAAGACATTAGAGATATAGGTTTATTTAAATATTATAGACTTGTTCGTAAGTGGGCTTGCAAAACTTATGATTTAAAAGATGCTGATTTAGAACTTTTAATCTATTTAGATTGCAAATCGCGTTTTACACGTAATGATTTTATAGAGGGTGTTTATACTTATTCATGGGATAAACAGCGTTGGGATCGACTAAGAAAACAAGGCTGGATCCAGGTATGGAGACACCGAAACCGCACTTCAATCAAATATAGCATTTTTAAGACTTCATTTAAATGCTCACAATTAATCAGTAGAATTTACAGAATACTATTAGGCGAAGAGGATATTCCTACTTCAGACAGAAATGTATTTTTCAACAATAAATCATACACAGATAAGGTTTACAATAAATCTATTGATGACATGATAAAAGATAAAGATAGATAACATGAGAAAAGGATGTCCACTATGTGGAGGCTATTGTGGCCTTTGCTAAAATAAAAAAATGAGTTTTAAAATGAAAACAACACACGAGCTGTTAGGTATTGATAAAACATCAACAGTTAATAGACCTGTGTTTATTAAAGACTTAGAAGGTAACGTTGGCGGTGAAGCCAATAGAGACGGTACTACTTTTATAGACCCTGAAGTCCCTAAATCGGATAGGCAAGATGTTGTTGATCATGAAAACATACATCATGAACAGATGATTCAGGGAAAACTAGGTTATACTCATGAAGAAGTATTCTGGAAAAAAGGAACAAGACACCCATTAGAAGTATTTAAAAGAAAAGATCTAAAAGAGGGTGATGAAAATTTAGAGTGGGAAAAAGAAGCTTACTCAAAAACTAAATACAAATAAAATGGGAAAACAAAATTATACATCATTTAACATATACCAAAAAATGGGTAAAGCACCAGGTGGTGTAGGTAAATTTGATCCAAAGTTAGAAAAAGCTGCTGAACAAGGTAAGCTGCCAGCCAACTTTGCAAGTAAGGTAATGGAAAATAAAGCAAATCCAAAAGCTGCTGGTAAAATTATACCTCAAGCTTTAGCGGGTGCTGTTGTTAGTAAAGTAGCAGATAAATTAATATCTCCAAGTAAAAGCATATATGCTAAAAACCATAATATGTTTAGCAAAGGTGTTAGTTCAGCTAGAGCTGGTCTAGATGCTGGGTTTAAAACAGCTGAACAAGCTGGTAAAAAACAACAAGTGCCACCACCAGAAAATACAAACGACGAGGACGAAAATAAAGAAAATAAAGGTAAAGACTTAACTGATAATATTGATTTATCAGGAGGTGATGCCGGTGATAAAAGTTAATAATTATGGGTAGAATAATAAAAAGCAAATTTACACAACCACCAAGTAGTTTTTTTAAAGAAACTAGAAAAGATCTTGGTCAAATGGTAGATGATAAAAATGTACTTAAAAATGTTACTGAGGTAAATAAAAAAAGCGAAGGTGGTAGACTACCTACATATAAAGAAGCTTGGGAAATGGATCTTGATGGTATAAAAAATATGTACGGTGGTTACGATGAATATGTAGCTGATATGGAAAATATAAAACCTGGTGATGAAAGAGATAAAGAAAGAGAAGCTGCTAGAGAAAAAGCTGCTAAAGGTAAAGATGAAAAATCATACGAAACAAAAGATGTAGCTAAACCAGGAAAACCCGGTGATAAAACAAATCCTTTTACATCAGCTCAAGGTAGAGGTCAATCTAGGTATAATAAATCTCAAAGCAGATTAGCGATACAAGCAGCTAGAAAAGCAATGAGAGCAGGTACAATAAGTAGAGATGAGTTTGAGCAAACAAAAAAAGATATTAGAAAACAACAAATGGATGCTCAAATGGCTATGGCTGGTAACGCTGCTGATCAGTTGAAGCAAGGTCGTAATCCATATACTAGCGGTGAAGCTATTGAGTATAGAAAAGAAATGTCTAAAGGTCAAGAAGGATCTGATATAACAAAACTTACAGACGTTGAAGTTGAAGAGAGAGGGTTGGATAACGTTGATGAGCTTAAAAGAAAAAACGAAAACCCATCTGCCGTGGGAAATTTCGGTTTGAATAAATTAACATTCGGCAGAAGAAAGTAGAGGACGCTCTAATGTATAACATAATAAATAATAAAAGTCATGGCATTTAAAATGAATAACACACCTGATAAGCTTTTTCATAAAGCTGAGGGTAAAGTTAAGCAACCTGATCTAAACATGGAAGTTGATGGCGTTTACGCCAAAAACCCTGAGGCAGCTGGTAAAATATTACCTGCAGCTTTAGCTGTTTATGGAGGTTACAAAGCAGCTCAAGGCGCTTACAGAGCTGGTAAAAAACTAGTAGGCAAAGTAAAACAAGGTGTAGCTGATTATAAAGCAGGTAAAGCCGCAAGAGAGAATGTTTCCAAGGAATCACCTGGAGCAAATCCTCAAGGCGATGCTCCAAAAAAATCAACGTCAAGTAAAATGGCTGGTGTTGGTACTGACGATAGAAAAGCTCAGTACGATGCTAAAGGTTGGAAGTACGATGATACTATTAAAGGTTACAACAGAGATGGTAGTAAAAAAGCTGCTGAAGCTAAAAAAGCAACTAAAACAACAACAAATGTTGCTGCTAAGAAAGAGGTTGCTCCTAAATCTGAAAAAACTAAAGTAGGTCAAGCTATTCAAGCTGTTAAAGCTAAAAAAGCTGTTGCTGATTCTGGTAGAAAAACTAATAAAGCCGCTAAGAAACAAGCACAAGCTGATGCTGCTGCTGCTTCTGGCAATACAAGAAAAGCTGCTAGAAAACAAGATGCTGCTGATAGAAAAACAAAGAAAGCTGCTAGAAAAGCTGCAAGCGTTGTTGATCTATCTGGTTCAGCTCCAGGCAAAGCAATGAAAGGTGTTGGTAAAGCTATGAAAGCTCCTGGTAAAGCTATGAAGGGTGTTGGCAAAGCTTATTACAAAAAGTAATGTCAAAACCTAAAAAGAAGTTCAAAGATACTAAAGTAGGGCAGTTTTTATCCAAGACTGCCCCAGGTATCTTGGGCACTGTTGGTGATATATTACCTGATCAAGGTGTATTTGGTGTTGTAAAAAATTTAATACAAAAAGAACCTGATACAGTATTACCACCAGAAGACAAAGAGAAAGCTATGAAGCTTTTAGAAATGGATATAACAGAGATGCAAGAGGTATCAAAGCGTTGGGACAGTGATATGAAGTCAGATTCTTGGCTTTCAAAAAACACTCGTCCAATGTCTTTAATATTTTTAACTCTATCAATGGTATTGTTAATACTATTGGACAGCTTCGAGTGGAGCTTTAGTGTATCAACCGGATGGGTTGATCTACTTCAAACACTTTTAGTCACCGTTTACGTAGCCTATTTTGGTTCTCGTGGCGCTGAAAAATTTCAATCAATAAGAAATAAATAAATGGCAAGAATATCTACGTATGTTAAAGATACAGATATTACTAAATCAGACAAGCTTTTGGGTACCGACACAGCTGGCGGAACAAAAAATTATAGTTTAAAAGATATAGCTAAATATCTAGGTGGTTCAGGTGTTACTGGGCAATTCGCTGTTATGTTTGTAAATAATACTTTTAATGGACATAACTCACAGCAAAACGGTCAGATGACGGTAGAAGGTTTATCAGCTGGTTTTATAACGTTCACAACTGTTACAGAATTAATAGTTAGTGAGTTTTGCTTTGATAAACAAGAATCTTCATTAAATAGACTAAATCTTTTTGATGAGCAAAAAGTAATAATATCTCAGGTAGATAATTCAAATAACTTTGGTATCTATAAAGTTGATAGTATAAGTCAAGTTGGTTCTTCAACGTTACATAAACTATCACTAACAAAACAAGATGCCTCAGGTAATTTAACTGATAAAGAAAACTATACTATATCTTTATTACCAGAAGGTGCAGATGCTCATAAAGAATTAATTTTTACAGCTAGTACTTTTGTTAGAGTTAATGGCGCTTTACAGTTTGAAACTATAAATGGATCAAGCATGTGCTATATAGACTTTCAACATAATTTAAGTAAATTTCCTTCTATAAGCGCGGAGCAAGAAGGTTCACCAGGGCAGGTGGCACTAATGCCTGTAAAATATATAAACAATAATAAAGTAAGGGTTTACTTTGGTGGTACTACCAGTGGTAAAATCTTCGCAAACTAAACAAATTAAAATAAACAACTATGGCAATACCATTTCTTTCGGACATAAAATTAAACGGTAACCAAATTAAAGAGTTGGTTGTTGACCACAAGGCGTCAAGTAACCCTACTACAGGTTATCACGGTCAGTTGATATTTAGAACTGATCAGAACAAAGTATACGTAAATACTTCAACAACATTTAACTCACCATCATGGTCTAGTATAGCTGGTGATATTACTCAGATAAATATTACAGCTGGTAACGGTTTATCTGGTACAAGTGTAAATACAACTGCTGGAGCACACACTCAAACTTTAACAATTGGTGCTGGTGACGGTATTACAGTTAACTCAAATGAAGTAGAAGTAACAGTAGATGGAACAACATTAGAACTAAGTGATAATGATGGAACTGGAGCTGTTAGAATAAAAGATAGCGGTGTTAGTACTGCTAAAATAGCTGATGATGCTGTTACTGCAGATAAACTAGCTAATACAGCTGTTAGCGCTGGTAGTTACACTGCTGCAGATATATCAGTTGATGCACAGGGTAGAATAACTGCCGCTGCAAGCGGAACTATAGCAACAGCAGAAATAGAGGATAATGCTGTTACTTTTGCTAAATTACAAGATATTAGCTCAAATAAAATATTGGGTAGAACTTCAGCCATGAACGGTGCTGTAGAGGAAATAACAGCTGCTAATCACAGACCTTTCTTAAAATCAGCATTAGGTGGTGGTTTTGGTAGTAACGCACTTACTATTGGTGACAGTGATGATACAATTACAATACCTGGTAATTTAAAAGTAACTGGTGATACAACATATAGTAATGAAACAATACAAATTGTTACAGATAACACTTTAGCATTTAGAGCTGCTGACGGTGATACTGCTGAAGTACTTCTTACAGCTGCTGATCCTACTAGTGATGTAACAGTTACAATACCAGCTAGAACTGGTCATATTGCTTTATTCGATGTTGGTGGTGGTGGAGTAAATATTTCAGCAACAGCAGCCGAGCTTAACACATTAGATGGTTACTTAGGTAGTGTTACTGAATTCAACTATTTAAAAGATCTATATGATACTGGTGTAACTTCTACAGAGTTTGATTACTTAGATGGTGTTACAAGTAACATACAAACACAACTTGATGGTAAAGAGGACACAATAAACTTAACAGCTAATAGAGCTGTAGTTAGTAATGGTGTTGGAGCTTTAGCTGCCTCAGACGTAACTAGCACAGAGATTGGTTATCTTGATGGTGTAACCTCAGCTATTCAAACTCAGATAAATGCTTTAGAGCCTCAATCAAACAAAGTAACTAAAAAATTAAGTGGTGGTAGTGCTACTGCTTATGACATAACACATGGGTTTGGAACAACAAATGTTAAAACAACTGTTTTAGATTATGGTAATGACGGAACTTTAGCTACTTTTGAGCAAGTGTTTGTTGATGTTAAAAACACTGCTACAGGTAACTCCGGTAATAATAAAATTACTATAACATTCGGTACAGCACCGGGAACATCACAGGATTATTTAGTACTTATTGAAAAGTTCCCAGCTATATCGTAATAACAATTAAATTAAAATAATATGCCGAAGTTTCTTTCAGATGGACATTTCAGTGGAGCTTCCACAGACTTAACTATTGATGGGCAGATAAATATTAGTGGACAAGATATAGGTGGTGTTACATCTCCGACGTTATATTTAGGTCAACTTACAAATGCTTATCAGGCTGGTATGCAGTCTAGCGTGCACTTAACTATGAAAACTACCAACAGTTCTGGTAACTTTTACTGGTACAGAAGTGGTAGTAATTTAATGTATTATTCAGATGCGTTATATGTAAATAAACTTGTTGATAAAGATAATACAGCTTATTACTTAGACGCAGGCTCTACAGGTACGTCTTTAAATGTAGCAGGTCATACACTCGCTCAAGGTATAAGTAAAGTTAATGGTTACTTTCAAGTTAATTCAAGCGCTGAGCTATTAAGAAAATATGTGTCTAGTTGGAACTCAGGTGCGCAAACGCATGATATAATATACAATAGCTGGAAAGCAAACACAGGTGATTATACATATGTAAAAGCAGCGGGTAATAGTACAGGTAGTCACGGTATTATATTAGCAGCTGATTTAGGTACTTACTTAGGTACTACAGATTTAGAAACAGGTGCAATAGATGATTCAGCAACTGCTCCACTAACCAACACGTGGGCTTACTTTAGAAATGCCACAGCATATATAAAAGGTGATACAACTTTTGCAGGTAGAATTTTAAGCTCTTATACTGGTACATCATCTCATACATTACAAAATTCAACCAGTAATGGCACAGTATTAACTTTAACTTCCACTGGTGATAGTAGAACATTAACATTACAATCTGATCATATATTTTCTAATGGTGCTTTTTACTTAGGTAATAATAGTTACGCAACAAATTTTAGAGGTTCATCTTATAATTTTGAAACTGGAAATGCGACTTTTGCAGGTACTGTATCAGGTTCTAATTTATCAGGAACAAATACTGGTGATCAAGATTTAAGTGGTCTTGCTGTATCTGGTCATAACCACGACGACAGGTATTATACAGAGGCAGAAACAAGAGCTAAGTTTACATCTACTGATGCTAGTGGAGATAATTACACTTTTGAAATAGAAGATGAGGGTAATTATAGCGGTAATAAATGGTACCATGTTGCCACGATAAATAGTGGAAATGGTGGTTTACACATTAGAGGCGCAATGTTAAATCATGTAGAAAATTTTGCATCACAAAAATTTGACCTTGCAATACAAGTTAGAGAAGCAAATGATGGTGGTCAATTAGAAATAACAGGTACCGTTCATGTTTTGCATAATGAATCCTCAGGCACAGACAAATGTGGTATTAGGATTTTAAAAACAGCTGAAAACGGAAATTATGATGAGTTTAAGGCATATATAAGGACAACTAGATATCAAATGCTAACGTTGAGATTAACGCAGCAAGGACAAACTACTTTTAATACTAGTCATAGTTCGCCTTTAACCACAGAACCAGCTCCTGTTTCAGGTGGTCATGTAGAAATAGATACATCAACACTAGCAGAGGGTAATTATGTTGTTGATGATAGTACACCAAAAGAAATTGGTCAAAAAAATGACGATATAGCTTCACTAGCCTTTTCTGGCACAACAACAAAAACACTTACACTTACAAAAAACGATGGCAATACTGTAACTGGTACTTTTACTGATTTATCAGGTAGTACTGGTACAACTATAAATAATAACGCTAATAACAGGGTTATAACCGGTAGTGGAACAGCTAATACATTAGAAGCTGAAAGTGGTTTAACATTTGACGGTGATATATTAGAAATAACTGGATCAGGTACTACAACAAAAAGATTAAAAGTTTCACCAGGCACTGACTACGGTAGAGCTCATATTGGTAGAGCTGCTATAGGTAAATTAGGGTGGGACGATCATGCGGGTATTGCACATGAAGATCATAACGGTCAAAGTAGTTATGCTTTACTTCAAGACAATAACGGTAACACATATGTCAACACCGCTAATAACAAAACAGGTTATTTAAGAACAAACAATACAACAAGAGCTTATTGGAACGGTAACGGTTTTTATAGTAACAGATATTATGATTCTAATGACACAGCATATTACGTTGATCCAGCATCTAGAAGTATATTAAACGATGTTAATGCTGATGAATTTAAAATAACCAGCAGCAATAATAATGCTAGATGGAATAGTGCTGGTGATTGGGGAACACGATTATATACTGATGGTGGTTATATACAACTTGGTCCAGCAAACACAAGTCATGCTCATATATATACTGATAGAGCAAACTTTTATCTTAACGCGCCATTAACAGTTGGTGGTGGTAGCATTATAAATCAAAATGATATTAGAGCAAAGATATTTTATGATTTAGATGACACGAATTATTATTTAGATCCAGCTAGTACTAGTGTGGTAAACCATATGGACATGGACTCTGGTAATACTTCAGGTAAGTTTGCTGTTAAGAGTACAGGTGTTCATGGTATGTACGATTTTTATAATAACGGTAATAGTTACTTTAATGGTTCTGTAACAGTAAACGACGCTCTTTATGTTCAAGATTATATATACCATGAAGCAGATACTAATACACATATATATTTTGACTCCGACAGACAAGTTTATACTGCTGGTGGAACTACAATGCTTCAAATTAATAAAAACTACTATGGCAGTCGATATACTGGTTTAGAAACAGGCATAGGTTTACACAGTGAAAACTTAGGTGGAGCAAACTTAATTAAAAAAGGTACTGATATAGCTGTGGCTACAGGATATAGAGAAGAAATAACTGGTCCTGATGGTAGTAGGAAAGTACAAGCACACGTTTCTACAGGTAGTGGTGTTTCTGGTCAATGTTATCATTGGTATAGTTCAGAAAATGTAGTTGTTAATCCAGAAAAAGATTATGAGGTTAGTGTTTGGGTTAAATCTACAGGTACACACAACTTATACTTAGGGTGGCATGAGTATAAATCCGATGGCACACAAATATCAAGTAATCCATATTTTCACACTAGTACAATAAATACATCTAGTGTAAGAAATGTTAATGGCTGGGTGTTACTAAAATATCAATTAAAATCACATAGAACAACATCCGGTCAATCTGACTCAGAAGGTAGTGATAGATATGCCACTAATGGTAATAGTAGTAATTTTCAACCAAGTGGTTCTACTGGTGTAATGCACTCAACAACAAAGCTTGTGCATATACGTATGGGTACTTGTTATGGTAGTGGAACAGATAAATCTTATTTTTGGAATCCTAAAATTACAGAAGCACAAAACGAAGAGTTTCAATGGAACACAAGTGCTGCTAGAGTTTTTGCTACAGAAAAAGTACAATCACCTCTATTCTCTGACAATAACAATACTACTTATTATATAGATCCGTCTTCAACAGGCACATCAATAAACCTTAATGGTGGTGGAACTTTTCAAGGTGCTGTAACAATAGACTCTGATGGAGCTGGAGATAACTACTATTTAAACTTTAATGAAGCTGGCTCTTCTAGGTTTACAATATATGAAAATAGTAATAACATATACTTTAATGGTTGGGCAGGTCATACTATATTTAGGCCGCAAATGGCAGGTAGTGGAAGTTTTGCTGTAACTCAAGGTAATACACAGTTTGATACTTCAGGAAACGCTAGGTTTGCTGGAAAAGTAAAAGTTCAAGGTGATCCACCAATAACACCTAATACTAATTTTGATGACTTAGTTATAACTGATTCAGCTCATGCTGGTATGAGTATATTCTCTGGTGGTACTGATAAACATGGGGCTATTTATTTTGGAGATGATGACGCAAACAATAGAGGTCAAATTAAATATTTACATGACAGTGATGGAATGATCTTTTGCACCGCAGCTGGATCTGCTAGTTTAACGCTAAATTCAGGAACAGATGTAACTGTTGGAGGTGATTTAACAATAACAAATGGATCTGTGTCTATAGGCACGGTGGGTCATTTAGGTTTAGGTGATACAACACATCCAAAGGTAGTATATCCAGGTAAAGAAGCATCATGGGATGGTAGTGGTAGTACAACAGGTCAAGTTGTAATAGACTTACCAGGTACGCTTAGCAACTACGATATGATGTATATGGAGATACACATATATGAATATGGTAGTGATGCGGCTTCAAAAATTATTATTGGTGGTCACAACTGGAATAGTAGTGGTAATAGTAATACTAGTACGCTACAATGGTATAATAACGGTGTTCAAGTTATTGGTTCGTTTAGTAAACCTATATACCTTGGTAGAAGAAACGATGGCACTAGTGAAAGAAGATGTATTGCAATTGGAGATACTACGTCAACTTGGTCTTATGGTACAGTACACGTTGCAAAAGTACATGGTGCTTGTTATTACACTGATAGTATAGATTGGATGGGTAATTGGAATGTAGCACAAACCACAAGTAGTTCTTACTTTACAGCAAATCCAACTACAAATTGGAACGCTAATACTTCGATTACATTAAGAACTAATGGTAGATTTAATGCTAATTTTGTAACGGCTGCTGCTGACATGAAAGCTCCATTATATTATGATTCTAACAACACGGCTTATTATGTAGATCCAAGCGCAAGTACATCACTTAAAACAGTAGGTTCTTGGAGAGCAAATAGTCATACTTGGGATGGTGAATACGCTGGTAAAATGCAATATCATGGTGATTGGTGGTATCTGCAAACAACTAATGGTGTGCTTATTAGAAACGCATCAGGTGCTAATAATATAACATTAAGTAGCACAGGTAGTGGAACTGCTGCTAATGATTGGAGAGCTCCAATATTCTATGATTCAGATGATACAGCGTATTACTTAAATCCAGCTGCTGAATCTCATTTAGGTTCGGTTGATTTTAGTGGTATTGTAAGTGGAACACAAGCAGGTTGCGCAAAAGTAGGTAGAAACCATGCGTACGATACTTTAGAATTAAAAGGTTACGGGGCAGAACTAATGATAGGTGCGCAAAACGCTGGATTACACATAAACTATAGAACATGTAACAACGGGGCGTCTGGTCACACACCCACAACTTGGTATTGGAGAGCTGGTTCTGCAACTAATTGGTCAACTCATAATTTTGGTGCTGTAACATCAAATGGAGCTTTAACAGCCACAACTGAAGTAAGAGCACCTATATTCTATGATTCATCTGATACAACTTATTATCTTGACCCTGCAGCTACAGGTGATGGTTTAAAGATTAAAGGAAATATACATATTGATTCAAGTCACGCTAATGGTAATCTATACATGTATTATAATCATGGTGATGTTACTAACAGTGGTACTTTAACAGGTTGGGTATCAGAGCCAGGTATAACATATCATGACTCTGGTATTGGTGGTAACATACATAAAAACGGTCCTTATTACGGTAGAGCAATAGACAATGGTTATGGTGTTTACATAAACTTTAAGAAAAACAGCGGTGAAATGTTGTTTAGAAATACACAAGGTACTTCTGGTACAGCTGGTGGTCAAGGTACAACTAGAATGACAATAGGCGCTAGTGGAGATGTAACAGCTAGTAATTCGTCTAGAGCACCAATATTCTACGATTCAAACGATACTAATTATTATTTAAATCCAGCGAGTACATCTAAAACATCAATAAATATAATAGATGGTAGATTAACAATAGGACAAAGCACTGACGCTGGTAGCACATACAGATTATATAGCGCAGCTGGTGGTCAAAACTACTTTGGTGGTCACACAACCGCTTCTAGTATAACAATGAGTGGAACATTAACTGTTTCAGGTCAATACGCAAATGTTGGTAATTTAAACTTTGAAGGTATTGGTAATAGTCCAAAAGATACTGGTACAGGTGGTGGTACAGGATCTGGTAGTAGTAAGCTATTAGGTTACAACGCTCTCAATGGTAGCAGTAGAGCATCTGCAACGTTAGGTGTTAATGATCAGGGTATTGTAATGGAATATGAAAAGATATTCACATTTAAAGTATCTGGAAGTGGTTGGTTGAATAGAAAGAATAACCCTTATAAAATAATACAAGCACCAGGAGCTGATAAAATGATAGTTGTAGATGAATTTTTAGTATATATAGATTATGCAACTAGAACTGGTATAGGTAGTAATGGAATAGCTCTAGCTTATGAGCAAGCAGCGTATTCAGTAGGTTTTTATGAAAATGAAACTGGTCAAGCTATAGGTACAGCTGCGCATGGTATTGGTGGTACTTTCTACACGTCTGGTATAATGCCAGGTGGTTTTATGAATACTAGTTTAGATAGAGGTTATTATAGAGACGTCCCAGTACATCAATCAGCACTTATAGCTAATAGATCTTTGTTTTGGAAAACTTCAAGGAATTGTACTAGTACTAGCAACGCACCGGGTGGAGCACACTATATAAAAATAAAATACAGAATTGTAGACATATCTGATGAGTTTAGTGATCTTGGTGTTAATCATAAAATAGACTCTAGTAGTTATCATGGTCAATACGCTCATAATGCTGACGGTAGAAAAGATTACAACGATGCGGGTCAAGCTGTTCAATAGGTAAAAAGTGTGAAAATAGCGTAATAATATAAACATAGAAATAACTTAAAATAAAAATTATGGCAATTACTTATACATGGAAGATTACGGCTTTGAAAAAAGCACCATCGATGGACGATTTGTCCGATGTAATCACAGGAATAAATTTTGATTATACAGGATCTAAGGGATCTGGTAACAATAAGAAAGAATATACTTTTCATGGAGCATGTCCAGTTGGAGCTCCTGATTCAGAAAACTTTGTTGCATTAGCTGATTTAAAAGAAGAAGATGTTATTGAGTGGGCTAAAACAAACCACCCAGTAGATCACATGCAAGAAGTTATAGTTAAAGGTATAGCTGAACAAGAAACACCTTCTAATGAAGATGTATTGAGCAGTGAGCTTTCTTGGTTACCTGAGAATGATGCACCTAGTGCACCTGGTGATACAGAATAATAAAGTTAAATAATTAAATTAAATAAAATGGAAAAAGATATAAAAATAGAGGACATCGCTCAAGATGTAAATAAGATTACTGATGAAGAATTAAAGTCAGTACAAGAAAAAGTTAATAAAATAAATCAAGTTCAAATGCAAATAGGTGGTATGGAGCTACAGAAAAAATTTGCTATTGATCAAGTAACTACTTTTCAAGCTGAATTAAAAGTTGTTCAAGATGAACTTGAGCAAAAATACGGACAAGTTTCTATAAATCTAGTTGACGGAACTATCACTCCTCTACCTAAAGAAGATGAAACTGATAAGAAAGATTAGTATAGGTAAAGACTATAAAAATGAAGCAATGCACTACTCCGTAGGCCAAGAGGTTTACGGAGGGCATTTAATTGATTGTATAGTTGAAGACGATGACAAATTTAGCATATTTATTAAAAAAGATAATGAGGTTTTACCTTGGAAAGATTTTAATAAAAATATGGCTATAGCAGTTGAATACAATTTATCATATTAATGCAGAGTTTATTTGATTATGTTATACAACCAAAAGACGGGCTTAGGTATAATAATACTAAAGAAGTTGATGGTAAAGAACTTATAACTAACACACAGATATTTACACATCAAAACGTTAATAGAATAGGTATAGTTAAATCACTACCTAAGGTTAAAAAAGAAAACATTATAAACGTTGGTGATGAGGTTGTTGTTCATCATAACATATTTAGACGTTATCATGACATTAGAGGTAACGAAAAAAATGGTAGAGCATATATTAATGACAACAATTATCTGTGCGCTATAGATCAAATATTTGCTTACAAAAAATCAACAAAATGGAACCCACTAGAAGGTTATTGTTTTGTTAAACCAATTGAATCTAATAATATATACAGTCTTAACAAAGAAAAACCTTTAGTAGGTATTTTAAAATATAAAGATATTTGCTTGACAGCAGACATTGAAGAAGGTGATCTAGTAGGTTTTACACCAGTTAGTGAGTATGAATTTATATTAAATGAAGAAAGACTTTATAGGGTTAGATCAAAAAATTTAACTATAAAGTATGAGTACGAAGGAAACGAAAAAGAATATAATCCAAGCTGGTCATAAAGCTGTAGAAGAGTTAATTAAGGTAGCTAAAGAACCTATAGTTGATAGTGATGATGACATATCAGCTGATAGATTAAAAAATGCTGCAGCTACAAAAAAGCTAGCTATATTTGATGCTT
>Ga0098037_1000550_pt1 | contig 18844 bp, 25 predicted proteins | sample 5_EtaG_FD_75050 | JGI IMG/M metagenome (GOLD analysis project Ga0098037, IMG submission 75050) | Marine viral communities from the Subarctic Pacific Ocean - 5_ETSP_OMZ_AT15132 metaG | ecosystem: Environmental > Aquatic > Marine > Oceanic | place: Pacific Ocean | collected 2015-01-08 | reverse complement strand
AGGTGGCTATTCCCCAATATCCTCCATTAAATCCCGCCTCGTAATCTCTTTCTTTTTGATATGCGGTTACTTTATTATAATCGCTAATTTTATTCCATTTTGATTTATCGTCATAACTTTCCCATTGCCCTTTATCATTTTTTCGCTCAGAGTAGTAGCTATTTGATAAAACAATATTTTCACCTTTAAATATTTGGTAATAATATCTATAGTTGCCCATAGAGATAACTTTTTTCAATATTGGTTTATTAGATATTTTATACTTTTTAATAATTGAACTCCAATTAAAACTAGGGTATTTTAATCCAATTTCAAATTTGTTTTCCTTAAATACTTTTATAAATTCTGCTATCTCTTTTTTTCTGTAATCATTGCCCATGCCAATAATTCCGCTAGTCGATGGCATATCTGCTTTACCGTCAGAAGAAAAACCAATATAAAAGTCTTTAATCTGTTGTTTAGAAGCTCCCGCCTCAAGCATTTTAGCAATATCAGTAGCTATAACAAATTTTTCATCACCTTTTTCGTAATATTCATCTTCCTTAAATAGTTTTTTAATCTCCGTAGATAAAGCCATTGGGCTTTGTTTAGGTGATTCAGAAATCTTTCTTAAATAAACACCGTCTATAATATCTTTTCCCTTGACTGTTTTAGTTTCCCCGTCTTTATGGATTTTTACACTTACAATATTTCTATTAGGCACGTAATCTGTTTCTGTCTTTAATTTTGTTATCGCTCCACCTTCTGCAAAATAATAACTTATTTCCTCTTCTAATTCCTCAATTTTACGCTCTAAACTAAGGATGAAAGGACTATTCGGGTCTTTATCTAATAGCTTTTGATTAGCGAGTTCGGATTGTGTGTTGCTTAATTCGTCTTGCAACAATTCTAAGTTTGCCATATCTTCTTGCTCGTATGTTTCAAAACCTTTTCTTATTTCTTCCATATCTTCAAAACTAGGCAATGGTGGAGCGTAGGATATATAAGCATTACCTCCTCTAGCTAATTTTGGATTCCCCGTAGGGTTTACATCCATTCTGTTCCATCTGTACTCGTAGTAATATGGTTTTTTAGCTCCATTTGGCTTACCATAGGTAGGTGACTTTCTTCTAACTTTATTTATAGCGGGTTGCTTCCCGTCTTTGGAAATATCTCTACTTTTACCTTTGTCAATACTTGCTGTACTTAAAGCTCCTGCCTTATTTTTTATCTTACTTTTCTTATAAACAGCAGACTTTTCTAACTTTTCAATTAGGCTACTTACTTTTCCCTTTTTTATCGACTGCTCTTTTCTTTTAGCGTCCCACATTTTTTTTGCTTTAGCCCAAGTTATTTCATACTCTTCTTGTATTTTTTTAACTTGACTCTGCCAAGAATCTTTTTTTGAAGGCTTCTTTTTAGGGGTAGATTTCTTAGGAGTTTTCCCTAGAGCTTTTGGCTGTTTGTCAGAAACTTGTTTGTGAAAGGCTTGAACTTCTTCATCATAAATTTCAACCATGTCGGCATCGAAATTATCAGTCATTTTTTTTAATTCGTCATAAACCTTTTTAAAACCTTCGTCAAGATTATTTCTGCTTATTGCCTTTAATTTATCTATAGTATTTGCCATTTCTTGTTATTTTAAATTTAATATGCTTTCCATTAGACGGCTTTTAGCCTCTTGGATAGACTCCTCATTAGAAGGTTTTTTTATTGTACACTCTTCGTATTCTGCTAATTTATCCAAAGATTCGATTAGTTTTTTATGCGTCTTAGGATTTTTTTCAAAAATTCTTTTTAATTTATCTTTATTTTTCTCAAAAAAAGCATTTACTAATCCGTCTTTTTTAATCTCATCATCATCTTCTAGCTGTGGTGTAGGTTTTTCAGAAAGCTTAATCTCGTCTATACCAAATGGTAAAGTCATAGTTGTTCCTTCTAAATCAATCTGTAAGCTGTCATTATAAACCCCAACAATTTCACCAATTTTGCCATTATATTTTTTAAATAGTCCCGTTGCATTAACTATTTCAACCTTATCAAGACGCTTCAATTTGGGGTCTGTTTGACGTAGTGTAAATCTTTTAGATTCATCAGTAGGGCTGTAAAAATTGTGCCACCCTCCTTCTGAAACAAATACCTCATACTCATAATCATCATCTTCCATAAGAGTATATAGCTTTACAACTAAGTTATTAGTTTGCTTATTAAAAACTACTCTAGCAACTTTGCCATAATAAAAATCGTCTTTGTCTTTGCCCCTCTCATGTACCTTAATTATGTTTCCTTTCTTGAATTTATCGGGTATTTCACTTTCATCAACTTCTTCTTCTTCAAAGGCTTTTGCATCTAATTCCAAATATCCGATACCTTGACTACCATTAAAATCAATTTGATTCCTAATACTAGAATCATAAATCATTTTTCCTCTATCTATCAAAATAGCTTTTATATCCCCACTTTCTGTTTCGGGGTGTATGCTTTTTTTTGACATTCCTCCCCACTCCAATCCAATATTAAACAAACTTTGTTGTACCCTTTTAGACAAATCGTAATCATCACCAATCCATATTTTATATGAATTAAGTAAAAGAGATTCTTTTAAGTTTTTATCCATTATCTTTTAATTTTAATTTTATTTCCTTTAATGTCAATTTCTTGAAAATCAGAATAAAAAGCAACACGTTCTTTCATTGTATTAAACATAGTAGCACAACTGCTTACATTACCTTCGGTATCTACGCAAGAATAGTCCACATCATTAAATAATTCTCCTCCTTTGATTCCGTTAGTATGAACTCTTAAATAAAGAGTTTCGGGTGCTTGAGGGTGTGCTAAAAACTTAACAGACTCTACATAATAATCATCTATAAGCTCTGCCTCTTCTTGATGAAACTCAAGAACTCCCATTGCTCCTTTTATTTGTTCTCTTGTAAATTTCATGTTTTTAGTTTTGTTCGGACATTACTTGGTTTATATCTGCCCTTAGTTTAGTCTTCAATTTTTTCATTTTTTCAATTTCTTCGTCTGTATAGCTAAACTTACTGTCACTATCATCGTAGATGGTTGCCAATTCCAATGTTCCTTGAAGCCTAGCACGTATGCTATTTGGGTCAATTCCCCTTTTCTCATCTCTTTCTCTTATTCTAGGTAACGATACTCTAGCTCCATTAAACTCTAAATCAATGGCATCAAGTATTTTAAAGAACTCGGTTTTTGCTTTTTCCATTAAGGCATTATCTGACTCTTTTGGATTCGCCACAAAGCCACTCATAAACATTAGTCGCCTATTCTTGTTAAATACTTTAGCTCCTTCCTTTATTTGGTCTATATACCATTTTTTATACCTTTCAAATTGTTTATCTCTAGGATTTCCCGATAATTGACTACCTAATGCACCACCAACATCTCTATTGAAGTACTTATTATAAGCTCTAACAATTCCTTTGAAAATCTTATAACGAAAGATACGACTATCGGCAGTCAGTATAGCCACTCTGTTAAAATCTAAAGTTTCATCATAGTCCTTTATAACGAAGGTTTCCATAGTTTTGTATTCACCGCTTTTTGTCAGATTAGCTCCTAAAACCCTTGTTTTTATCCCTGCATTATTTAAAAAATAAACAAGTAGTAGGCTCGGCATTACAGAATACATTAAACTTCTAGGGGTTTGGTTAGATAACCCTCCTATTGGCGCAACAATATCAACATACTTTTCTCCACCCGCCTCATCTTCTGCTAAGTTATTTGTTGACCTAGTTAGATAGACTTTTTTTGTAGTAGTTCTAAATACCAATTTACAGTTAGGAAACTCTTTTTTAGCAATTCTTTTTGCTAAATTAAGTTCAGTTCCTTCTGAAACAAGTTTGTTTATGTATTTATCTTTTTTGTCCATGCAAAAAGTACCTTCTTGTTGCTGAACTAAAACATAAGCCCTAAAGTTAAAACCCTCCTTTCCATAGTAAACGAATATAGTTGGGTCTTTTTGTATTTTTCTTACTAAATTAGGGTCAATCAACTTGTCTAATTCGGGACTATAATATTCTTGTGGCTTATATAAACCTTGAGAAGCTAATGAGAAATCAAAAATACCAATAGGCATTGCCGTTGCAATAAATCGGTCTTTTTCAAATGCTCCACCCAAGCTTATAGTAGAAAACAAGTCTTTTACGTTGTCAATAATCCCGTCAAGGGCAGGTTTATCTATAAAGTCCTTAATTGTACCTTGAAGCTCTGATAAGCTATCTGTTCCATACCAATCGGAGTTACTTGAAGGGTTAATTCTTTCAATAGTCCCTTTACCCGAATAAGAGCTAGGAGTTTCATCATAACCTTTTAGCACATCGTCATAATATGACTCCCATGAATCATAAAAGTTAAACGCTTCTTTATTGTCTTGATTTTTTGTCCTACTAATCATTATATAACTCTAGATTCTTTTGAATTTTCCCAAGCTTTTACTATTGCCTCCATTTCTTCTACTTGCTCTTTGGTATCAGTACCTAAAGGCTTTCCTTCCATTCTTCTTATAACTCCTTTAAAATCATTATACTTACTTTCTTCTCTTATCCACTCTTCTTGTGATTTTGAGAATAAACCAAAGAAACTTTCGATTCCTTGCTCAATAGTTTTAATCTTTGACTCTTCTTTGTGGTTTTCATACCAAAATTTCCAACTATCTCTTAAAGATTGCATAATACGTATCGAAACAAAAGCTTTAGAATCCATATTTCTTGACTTACCTTCCGTACTTGTAATTAGTCTTTGCACATTGGTCATAAAATTATAAATAAACAAGTAACCTCTCATCAAGTTACTTAATGTTTTTTCATTAACAAATATTTCGTATGTACTTCCTGCAAACCTATCTTGTAAAGATAAATCTTGACGGAAATTAGCTACATAGTCAACACTTTCTTCACTTAACTTTGCATTACCCGTAGCAATACAAAAGAACCTTTTCATCTTAAACTTTTCTCCCCTAGCGTTTTCAATAGTTCCTCTGTTTTTAACTTCTGATAAGGCATCATTTAAAAGCCCCGCAGTATTTGGGTCAATTTTTGGCAACTCATCAAGAAGCAATAGACACCCGTTAGTTCCGTCTTCCATTCCACCACTAACACCATCAGAATCAGACTTTAAATTGCCCCAAGCGGTAACTAATTTACCTTCTTGATAACCTTCGATAGTTTGACCACCAATAATCTCTAATGGAGATGTAAATTGATTACAGTTAATTGTTATTAAAGTACAATTTAATGCTTTAGCTAGTTCTTTAGAAGTATATGTTTTTCCCGTTCCTGCTCCACCATACAAATAAACATTATTGGCTGATTGTAAATCACTATATGCAACCCAAAATATTTCGGGTAATTGGCTAGAGTCCATATCAACCTCTACTCCCTTGATAGGTGTAAGCTTTAACTTACGAGTAGATTCAATCATTGCAATAACATCTTTTCCAAGTTGAGGTTTGTTGACCTTTAGTTTGTTGAAAATTTTAACTACAGATTTTTCATCTACCCCTGCTCCTTTGTCCATAAGGTCAATCGCTTCCTGCATTACTTTTAAGGCATCAGTAATTTCGTCAGCACACTCGCTTTTTCCACCGCTAGGCTTCTTTTTTGGCTTTTCTCCTTGCATTTTGCTTAGTTTAGCCTCTAATTGTGCAACCATTTCTTTATTACCTTTGTCTTTGTACCTCTTAATGGTTTTTTCTACTTTTAATATATTTTCTGCTTTAGTCATTTTTTAATTTTTTAATATTCTTTCTAATACTACAATTTCGTTTCCTTTTTTTATTCCAACAGCTTTTCCTAATGAACGCAGTTCAGCCTCGCTATAGGTATATAATTCTGCCATTAAATTATCTAAGCCATCATAGGAATTTCTAAGCGTTTCTATGCTGTCCATTCCAAAATATCTTGCTAGTCTATCTTGTATAGATAGATTTTCTTCATCTTCGTCCCCATCTGTACTTGTTCCGCGACCTGCTCCTTGACCTTGTCCTTCTCCTTCTCCTTCTCCTTGACCTTCTCCTTCACCTTCTCCTTCTCCTTCTCCTTGACCTTCACCTTCTCCTTCTCCTTCTCCTTCACCTTCTGCTTCTCCTTCTCCTTCTCCTTGACCTTCTCCTTCTCCTTCTCCTTCTCCTTCTCCTTGACCTTCTCCTTCACCTTCTCCTTCTCCTTCTTGGTCTGACTCAAATGGGTTTTCGCCTCTATCTATATCTTCAAAATCTTGTTCATCTATTTCTTGTGTTGGGCTACCTCCTTGTTCAGCTTCTTGAAAAGGATAAATAGCAAATCTTTTAGAATTAGCGTCTAAAGAAGATGCAATTTCTTGAGGAGTAATACCAATAGCATCTTTCATTGCTTTGATTTCCTTTCCGTTAAATTTTAATAAGTCTGCTTGAAATCTAAAAAACCCTCCATACCCATCAATAAGGTCTTTATAAGATTCAAAGTTAAAATATTTTGCAATAGCTTTTTTCATTTTAGCGGATAGTTCTTTAACCCCAATAAAATCTATGCTATATTTTTCATCTTTCTCAAATCCGTCTTTTGGCTTGATAACCTTAATTTTATTGGCTTTTGCTTCTAATTCAGAAGGAACTTTAAAATCGGATGTTCTACCGTCTTGCATTTCAACCTTCCAAAGCCCCGTATCATCATTATAAGTCATAAAACCGATTGGAGGCATTGGATTACCCTCTTCTTCATCTGTACCTTCTTCCTCTCTAATTAATTGCTCAAAGTAGTCTGTAGCTTCCTCAAATCCATAAATATCTCCTCCGAAAAACTTTTCTTTTGTATCTTTTTCACCATCAGTAACATTAACTCTAATTGTGTTTTTAGGGTCTTCCGTAGCTGTCACAAACATAACTTTAGGATATTGGTTAGGATAATCAGTCATATAATAAAAATATGAACCACCACTAACCTCTAAACTTCCTAGTTTTTCTTTTTCAAAAATCATAATTTGTTAATTCTATCCATTAAACTTTCCTCTTTAAGCTCACCACCTTTTTCCATTTTCATAAGGTTTTGATAAGGCTTATAATCAACATTCTCAATGCTTTTTGCTTGTTCGGGAGAAAATATAGTATATGCCTCTGTAGTCATTGGCTCTCCATTTGGCTGTATATCACTAGGATTATCTTCAATGTGAGCAAACCCCGTAAATCCTGCTTCTTTAAAAGCGTTGATTAGTGTTTGGTGTGGGTGGTCGCCCCGTAGCCATTGCCAAAATTTTAATTTCTTATCTGCTAAAGTTGGGTGTTTAGGCAAATCTACTTCAAATTTATCTTTAGCTATTTTTTGCATCTCTGCCCAAGTAATTAGTTTAGTTTGTAAATCAGTAAAATCAGCTAATTCTTTTATATCAAGAAAAACTTCGTAAATTTTCTGACTCCTACCTTGATTAGCAAACCATTGAGCGTAGTCTTTGTTTTTAGCAAAATACATTACGGGAAACTTATCAAACTTAAACCTAGAAAATTCTATTGGCGCAGTACTTCCATGATACACAATCAATGGCTCGGCAGTTTCGGGATTAATTATTTTTGAAACACCTATATAAGATTTATCTTTATAAGCTTTTTCCCAATCTCCAAACCATTCTTTAAACAAATCTAATTTTGACATTACCATAGAGGCTTCATTTAGTTGAGTAGGCTCTCCATTTATAGATTTTGCTCCTTCTTGTTTTGGAATATCTTCATTTTTTAGGTCAGCTTCCGCATAAATCAAAAAATAATGGTCAACACTTCTTGTTAAATCAAAGTCTATTTCAGCTTTAGTTATCTTTTTTAAATCTTCTAAATCTGTTGTTTCTTTTCTAAAAACAGCATTATTGGAGGTTTCTTCATCAATATCTCTAATTGAGTACATATCAGCTAACTCTTCATTTATGGAGTCTAGTAATGATGTATCAACGTCATTTTCTTCTTTTGGAACTTCACTAGGAACTTCTTCTTCTATAGTTCGCCACTCTCCTTTGTTTCCTTCGTAAACTGATTTAAGCCACTTTCTCCAATTTTCTTCGGAAGTAAATGCCCTTCTTCTGTTGATTGAGCCATATTTATATGTCCCATCTTTAACTACAAAAAACTTATTTTCTTTTATTAATGAATCAATGTCCTTTTCTTCAATGTTTTCTGCTAGTTGACGAATTAAGTCTTGGGGAATGTCATTTGATTTAGGTCTAACATCAAAGCCATATCTTCCCGACTTTACAGTTGTATCTGTATTAAACAACTCTTTAATGGCTTTTTTAATAATAGCTCCTAATTGACGATTAGTTGTAGCTTCACTAGGGTCTTTTATAATTGGTTTTTTTGACGGCTTTGGTTTTTTAGCTGACTTTGAAAGTTTTACCATCTTATTTTTAATCATCCAATCTCTAATCTCTTTTTCAATTTCTTCGATAGGCTTGGCTTCTCTTCCTGCATAAATTAAGTCAGAAGCTTTAAAAACGTCAGCATCTCCTTCTAGACTAAGAACGGGTATCATATCATACTCTTGAACAGCCTCATCGTTGATTTTAACAAAGGTGTAAAATCGCTTACTAGAAGATTTTGGTACTACTATTGAAGCGTTCGCAGTTTTGTTTGTTAACTTCCACTTACCAATTTTAATAAAGTCTTTTCTATTCTCATAAATTTTACCGTCCGAACCTAGCCAAAGTAGATTAACATTGCCACCATCAAACGAATTAGCGGAGATTGAAGGTGAGTTCCTAACTTGACCACCTTCGGCAAACTCATCTTCTGAATAAGGCACTTGTTTTTGTCCTATACTTTGTATTTCTGAAAATATAATGTCTTCCATGTTTAAAGTTTTGTTTTTAAGTCCCAAGAACCGTAGTGTCCCGTATCTAACATTTTTTCTCTAGCTTCGTCAAAGGTATATCTATAAATCTTTCCGTCTTCATCTTCTATTTCTCCCAACATATAATAAATAGCTTTTGGAAACACTAGCTCCCTTCCGTTTGACCAATCATACACGTTTTCATCGTCCTCAATCCACGCATGACCATATTTGAGTCCTTCGATAGCTCCTTGTCCCGTTACTATGCCATGCACTACGTATGGAGTTCCAACAAAGTCTATTTCTTTTGATATTATTCCCATTGCCACTTGTCCCGCAATTACGTAACAATCACCTTTTGGCGAATCAACTCCACCGCCTTTAGCTTTTTTGTCATACCCTAGTACTACTAATCGACTAAATCTAATCCTTCCGTCAGATTGCCCCTTATATTGCGCTCTATCAATATTAAATGACCAATCTCCATCAAAGAAATTGTTTTGGAACTTTGCATCATTAACAGCAGATGCTCTATCAAACTGTATAGACATCCATTTGGGAGTATTTGGATATTTTGCTTTATACGTGTCATATCTATACTTTTCTCCATCCGAAGCTGTCTGTATATCTCCTTCTTTTATAAAAACATTTTTTAAAAGAGAATCAAGTAGCTTTTTTGTTTCGGGTTTTACATCTCCATAATTAGAGCTTTCTACTCCACCGCCTAAAGCCAACTCGCCCCTTTCCTGCATAGAATAAGCAATAGCAGTCGCTTGGTCTTTTGGATAACCTTCTTCTTTAATTAAGAATTTTACCTTATCTGAAATAACGTCACCGCCTTTAGCAAATAACTTCCTTGCTTCATCAACTCCAACTTTCAATGAAAGAGCTTCAAACATCATGTCTTTTAGCTTTTTTAGACTACCTTCAACACTTAAAGAAGGAAGCCCATTATACTTTATTAACGGGTCTTGTTGAGTAACTGTAGCTTGAAATGTTTGCCAAAGTGCTTTATCCATATCGGTAGTAACATCGTCTAATTTTATTATTGTTACGTTATGTTTTGCAGTTTTCCTATATTGTCTTCCTTTATTAGTCCAAGCCCCCACATAATTAGGATAATCGAAAATTAAAAATTTACCTCCTTGATATATAAACTCCTTTCCATTAACATCTTCAAATGTTACTTTTGGAAATTTAATTTTTTTACCATCAACTCCACCGCCTAAAGCGTAAAAATCATCTTGCTCCAATGGTTCTATGTCAATTTCCTCAGTTAAAACAATATAAGACGTTCCTTCGCCCTCAACTTCATTCTCATATCTAATCGCATCGTAATCAAAGCCCGTTGGCAAGTCTTTAGCTAAAATATTAGCCTCTTTATCGGTAGCGTCATAAATTTTCCAATCCTTTTTTACTTTAGTCTTGTAAAATCTAGCGTCATTACCATAATTTAAGGCATCACTTCTGTTGTAAGATTGCTCTAATGTGCCAAAGTGCATTGGTTCTTCGGTTATTTTTGAAAGAGATTTCTTATCTGAAACATGAACAATATAGTCGCCCTTCTTAATTTTACCGCCACTTCTAAATATCTTCTTAGCTGAATCGGGGGCATCATCAAATTTAACACCACCACCTATTTTGTTGTTAATGTAACTAGCAATTTCTTTTGGAGTACCTTTTATCTCGTAAACACCCTCATCTGCCATAGCTTTTTTGGTTAAAATAACTTCATCTCCCTCAAGCTCTACGGGTTTACCTCCTGCATCAGTTACAATAGCTCTGATTCCACAACCCGTTTCATCATTACACTCTTGGTGACTTTGACCTATTAAATAGCCTCCTTTTTTTCCATCATTAGCTTTACGCATAAATTTGTATATTTGCAACAAAGTTAACTAAATAAATTATTTTTCACTAAAAACATAGCAAAATGGCTAAGAAAAAAACAACACAAACAAAGGAAAAAACTACAGTAAAAAAATCTGAGGAAAAGAAAACAACTACAAAAAAAGTAGTCGTAAAAAAATCTGAACCAACTATTTCTGAGGAAAGATACAACCAACTAAACAGAGTTGTGGTAGGAAGACCACTTACAGCAGTTGAAATTATTGCTTTATTTGAAAGAGAAGTAGGAGGAAAAGCAAAAATAGAAAAACCAAACGCATTTCAAATATCTGTAGTAGTAAAAGGTATTAGATTTCCTAAAGTTGGACATTACACTTGTAAATGATAATAACTATATTAAATTAATTACATCATTTTACATATATTTGCTAATATTCTCTTTCCGCATCTCCATATTGCGGAACTGTTGAGTGTGTTACAAAATAGGAAGGACGAGCTGATTACTCGTCCTTTTTTTGTTACAAAAAGTTAAGGCATAAAAAAACCCCCGACTTTTAATCGGAGGCTTATAAGATATGTAAGCTTTTAATCTAGTGGAATAGATGTTTGTCCTCCATTAATTTTTATTTTTTTATCTTCTTTTTTTTCATTGTTAATTGTAATTTCTTCAGAAGCTTCTCCAAGTAAGTCGGATATTTTTGATTTTTTAGTTCTTGACGGTTTTCCAAAAGCCTCTTCCACCGATATTTCGTCATGCTTTATTGCGTTATAAAGTCCTTTTAGTATAAAAAGCTTATCTCTGTCAATATCATCTTCTTTTTTTACCTTTAAAATTCTAAATATATCTGCATCTTCTACGTTTAAAGCTTTAAAACTTTTAAGAGCATTAGAGCGTGATGTTTGTAGGTCAACAGCTTTGCCTATGCTAACTTCTTTTATTTTATCTACAGTACCCTTAAACAAGCTTGAAGGAACTGCTTTGTAAATTGCATTACGAAACGCAATAGAGCAACAAGCATTAGCCGTAACTATTTGCATATCGCTAGAAAATGTTTTTCCGTATTTATCCGTAATCTTTCGGCTTACTTCTACAGTAATTGCAACATTAGTTTCTAAATCATGAATAAGTCCTTGTGCGGTAATCAATTTTCCGTCATTTGAAATGATTCTAGCTCCTGCGCGAAGATTCCCCCAACATGAAGCCACTATCTCGGCAAACCTTACTGATAGTCCCGTAATGGTTTTTCCACCTCTAGGAAGTGCATAGAAGCAACTCTCAGCAACTTCTTTGTCGTAGGTAGCCATTGTGTCTATATTGCTTAATACTTGGCTTAAAACTCTTGGATAAGCTTTTGCCGTTTTAATTTGTTGGTCTATCTCGCTTTGAGTAATAGCTGATAATGATTCTGCTTTTTTAATTGTAGTTGTTTCCATATTATTTTGATTTTTTTGATTTACGAAATGATTTTAATTTTTTTACCAACCATTCATAGTCAGCGTGTTTTCTTGTCGCTAAGAGCCGAAATGATATTTCATCTGCTAGTTTTTTAGATTTGCTCATAAATATTGATTTTATTTAATATTATAAATTTATTCTTCTAAGTTTCTTGACTTCATTTTTTTTACCCAACGGTTGTGTAGCATCTTAGAACTTGGCATTTGCTTTCTATATTCTAATTCAGAATTTGCTTTAAACAACACCTCATCAACTCTTATCCGAATAAATTCGTTTATATTCTTCATTTTTTCAACCGCAGATTGTTTAGCTATTAAATAATGTATTGCAAATTCATAGTTTTTTTCTACAATATCTTTACAATTATCCATTATGTCACAACATTTTACATTTTGAGCTAATTCAGAAACATTGGCTAATCTATCCGACTCAAATTCTCGCCTTTGTTCTCTTTTCAATTTAGGATAATCTACTATAGTATATTGATTCGTTAATTCCAACACAGTATTGCTTATTAATTCAGCTTCAGTTTTAGAATATCCAAAACCTACAATTATCTCAATAAATTCATGGGGCAACATTTTAGTATCTTCAAACAAATCGTGACATAGACCTATTTCAAAACCGTAATTTAAATTATGAAATGTACAATTTTGAGCAACCGCTATTAAATGATTAAAATAAGGTTCTTTAGTGTATTTTCTTTTGTACCTATTAAATTCCTTTTGAATAAAAAAATACATCTTTTGTTGTCGCTCTTGAATATCATTATTCATTTTCATACCTAGTAGTTTACAGTTATTATTTTAGGAATATCAGTAAAATGTTCACAATTTTTGGATATAGGGCATTTTGCACACCGTTTAGGTTCGGGATAAGGTGTCCAACCATTTTGTTCATAATAGGCAGACAGCTTTCTTACATCGTCAACCGTTTTTACGTGTTCATTAAAGCGAGTTTCATCTACTTCTATTTGAATAGCTTTTCGGTCAACCGTATTAGTGTTACTAAATATAAAGAAAATAAAGTCGGGTTCGTAACCGTATTCAGCGACCCCTAAGAGCTTATATTGAACAACTTGTATCATTAGCCTATCTTTATACTCTAAGGCATCTGTGTTCCAACCATATTCAGACCACTTATCATCTAACAATCCCGATGTTTTTATATCCACAAATACTATTTCTCCCGAATCTTTGTACTTACAAACCACATCAATATCTCCTCTTAGTCCATTGTGAATTAATCTCTTGCCCGTTTCAACTATTTCTAGACCATACTCTTCAAACATTTTTTTCATTGGCTCAATATGAGCTAATATATCATCAAACTTTTTCGATAAAGCTCCTATGTTTGGTTTTTGTCCTTCTGCTTTTTGCTTAATTGTAAGTGCTTTTGGTTTATTTCTAATGGGAATAGGACAAGTACCTTCCCTAGTAGTTTGACCCGTTGCTTTGTATTCAAACCATTGACCTAGCAACTGAACATCAGAGGGAGGAAAGTGGATTTCGTCATAATACTTTGCTTGGAGTTGTAATCCGCAGGATTTACCCGCTTTAAAGTCAAATACTTCTTTAATAAAAGATTGTGCGATTAGTTCCATATTTTTGATTTTTTGTGTTACGTTTCATTTTCTAATAATTGGGTTATATATATTGTTCAACTATTTGATTGGCGAGTTTTAAAGATTGATTAAGACCTCTTATTTGTCCGTCTAAATGTAGAAGTTCATCATGATTATAGTCTATTGACCCTTTTAACAATTCTTTCTCATTTACTTTTTTCTGTATCTCTTTTGTTAAGGATATTCTGTATATTTCTAGTGGGGTCATAATTATTGCTCTGTTGTTTTGATTAGTGAATAAGTTAGTACTACATCTACCTCACATTCTTCATTTACACAAGTGTAGTTTGTTACTATGCCGTCCCCTTCTTCTCCATAATCTTCATAGTCATGTGAGCCTCCGCAGATTAATTCTGTGTTACAAATACATTTCATATTTCGTAATTTACCTCAATATAATCTACAACTTCTTGCTCCTCTAATTCAGTTAGTTTAATTCTTTGCCAATCTCCATCTTCATTTTCCATAAAACTATCTTCAATAGATGCGGTCATTTGAATTACAGATGGTTCAAAATGGGCTTTATCTATAGGGTGCATAACCATATATCCCTCTTTAATAATATGCTCGTTAATAATAAATTCAATCAGAAATTTATCTGATTTAGTATGGAGAATCCATTGGTTATCTCCATCTATTTCGTGTGTTGCTATTTTTTCCATATCGTAAAGTTAATTATATTTTTGAAAGTACAAAATTAATTGTCGCAAAAACTCGGAAATTCTTGGCTTCTATTGTTTGGGTGTTTTATACTTGTAAAACAAACCCTTTGAGTTAAAAGCTCATCGTAATTCTTTAAAGTTTTATAGTCAGTATCATTTTTATTAATATTATGCAAGGGAGTTAAGTAAAAGGTTAAACACCTTACAACATACTTGCTAGTATCGTGTGTTTGAAGTTCATTTGGAGATTCTGCTATTACTAAATTCTTAATCATGTTTAAAATTAATAATATATTCAGATATTTCTATTTTATTCTTAATAATAAAGTCATACCAATTTCCAAGCGCAACTCTTTTTGCTTCTCTCTTTATGGCTAATTTGTAAGATTCATCTTCTCTTTTTATACCATCATTTTGCTTAATTAATGAATCCACCTTAAATGGATTTGAAGCAATATTTTTTCTTTTGTTGTTTTTACGTACCAAATTCTCTATGGCTTTTTCGTACATCTTTTGTTTTTCATCTAAGGTGTAGTCAATAATACCTTTTTCCTCTAGCCAATTATATATTACATTACCATAGTCTAGTACTTCCTTATTTTCCTTGTAAGATTCGTAAACCAACATTATATTTTTAAAAATACTTTTGTCGACCTCTTCTTTAGTGGGTTTGTGCTTTTTTTCCTCTATATGTTTAGCTACCATTTCTCGGTAAGCCAATATTTCTTTGCCTCTAAATAGTTTATACTGATTTAGAATACTAGCTATCCATTGTGGGGTAAGCTTATTATAATGCTTTAAATCATCCACTTCTAGCTTAAAACATAAGGCAAGGTTTATAGCTCTTTCTATTTCTTCTTTGCCAAAGTCACTATAATTTTCATGCAAAAAACTCATTATCAGTTTACGATGTTGAAGTTCGGGAATATCAGTAATTCCAATAAACTTACATAAAGCAATTAAAAATATATCTAAATGTTTAAAATCATCAGAACCGTATTCTTTAAGTTTTTTGCTGTTAAAGTGTAGGCTTAAATAATCTTTTTTATTTTTTGGCAATGTCGCTATAATCTGCATCATTGGTTTCTCGTATAGCTTTATTGAAGTGATTTGCTTTTCCATTAGTTTTTATTTGATTAATTATTGTGGCAAAATTTTTATTTATGCTAGTAAGAGAATATGAATTTTCTACCCACCATTGAGGTATAGATTTAAAAAACATCTTAAATGTGTCAGCTTTGGTTTCGCTGTTTATTTCCGTACCCCTAACCTTCATAGCCTTTTCTATTTGAATTAAGATTCTCTTAATATAAACTCTATGCTTATTTATATTAGGGTAATCGTATTCTTGAATAGTGTATTGTTCTTTTACGTAGTCAAACAGTCCGTCTTCTAGTGAGGTATCTTTATGTTTCGATAGCTTCTTTCCGTTAGGATAAAAAGTAACCTTGTATCTTCTCTTTTCAAGCTTTTCAAATTCTACTATAATTTTATCATCGTTCCATAGTTCGTAGGCATTTAACATTCTAGCAAACGAAGACTTTGGTATGTTAAAACGGGCGCATATAACACGATAAGTAAAGATAGTTGAGTTCTTGTTGTCACTTTGCATCCATAACCACACCCATACTTCCCAATGTCGCTTGTTTTTTTCGTAAAGTTTTTTTAAATGTTCTTTCATCGTAAAGGCTAGGTTTTTTAATTGCCATTCTTATATTTATCATAATCTATTTTTACTTCCTCCTCCCAATTCAGCAACTCATTAGGAGATAAATTCAATGCCCTGCATAACCTATAAACTGTTGATAATTTATAATCCATTCTTGAGCCATTTACTATTCGACTTAAAGCATCGGGGCTGATTGGTTTATCAGAATCATTTATCAGAATCAAGCTCTGTAAATCTTTTCGGCTCATTTTTCGGATTTCTAAGATTTGTTTAATTTTTGTTTCTCTTACAATTTTTGGCTTTCTGCCTCTAGGTTTATAAACTTTCTTTTTGGTTTGTAATTTACTTGTTCTTGGTTTCATAATTCTTGTTTTTGTTTACAAAGCACCCCATAAGCACCTTTGTGAATTAGCGTTAATTACTGTGTTAAATACTCTGTGATTATTTAAAGTCAGAATTTCCAAATTTCTGTGAAAAGATACCCAAGCTACCCCTTTGTGGACTTAGTGTGTTTACTGAGGATGTAGCGTTTTTTACTTTAGGTTCTTCAAAGTGCATTAGCCAAAGGTCACTATACCATTTACCTTTGTACTCTTTAGACTCTGCTTTGAACCATAAGTTTATCTTTTTATGGGGAGGTAACTTCAAGGCATCATGCTTAACCTCAGTAAAACATTTAAACCTTATTTTTCTCTTCCCTTTATAAACTACAATCTCAACATTGTTGTAACCAACATCTTTAACAGAATAGATTTTTGCTGACATTTTATGCCAAGCACGTTTCTGATATTTAAGGTCTGTGCTACTCATTTTCTTTTTCTGATTCAATACTATCTACTATGTCGTAATCCTCATTTAATATCTTATAAGCTAAATCCCTAAGACCGTTATCCTCACTATAGGTAAGGGGTTTGTCCTTTTTACTGCTATAGTTTGGATAATTAAAATCTCTAGTGACCGTACCAAAATCATTACAAGTAAACCCCTTTTCATGGAAGTGTATTTGTTTAATTTGTTTGTACTTTGAATTGTAGCCCCACTTGTTAAATATGTCGATACACTTGGTAATATTTTCTGATTTACCTTGCACATAAATTCCATCTACCCAATAAAAAATGAAGTCACTACCTAAAGAATTAATGGCTTCGTGCATAACATCACTAACCCTTTTACAGATAGTAAACCAAAGGTTCTCTAGCAAGGGGTCTTTGTCCGTTTTTATGCGTTTTAAAGCTTTACCTTTGAACTCATAATAATACACCTTCTTAGCTAGTGAACCTAGTGCTGTCAGTCGGCATTGCTTAGATATGTTACCCTTAGCACCCCTTTTGTAAAGGCTATCTGAAATGATACCTAAAAGGTGTGCTGTCTTCCAATAAGCCTCGTCTATATCTATCTCAAAAACATCGTCAAAGGTACGCCCTAAAGGTACTCTTGCAACCTTCATATAATGAACATCCTCTGAAAAGTACTGTTTTTCAAATTCGGGGCGTAAATACACCTTGTTGGTAACAATATAACGCTTAACTGATTTTATAAAATTAAGCTCCTTTGCCGTATAGTCAGAGGGTTTCACAGTTTTGTGATGAAACAATTCACTAATCAACTCATAGTTTCCGTTGACTATTTTCACTACATAGTCGTCATTTCTGTCTGCTAAATACTTTGCTTTTTTCATAAGAACTTCTCTTCCTCCTTTGGTTACTAACATATTTTTCTTTGCAAATTAATAGTTTATTATCTTAACATCAAACTTTTGTCCCACGCTTTTTAAAGTTTGTCCCACTCTTTAGTGTAAGGCACTTAGTGTCAATTAGTTTGGAAACCACTTTTTTTTGAGAAAGTCCCAAACCAACATTTTTAACATTCATTATACTAGCAGGATGTTAATAAAGGATTATTATTTCTAGTATCTCTTTCTGAAATCCAATATCTCATAGATTCTTCCTCGCTTAAATTCCAATATTCCAAAATTATATCGTTCGATTCTGTTAAACCAACAGCTCCTATATTTGGAAATTCATCATTGGGACGAAAACTAACAAAGGTATTCTGTAGGTTTACACCTCCTTTTTCGTTTGTTCCGCAAATAATATTTTCTATATCCATTCCTAAATTGTTCCTAAGTATTTTAATTAGCCCCTGCCTTTCAAACACATTAATTTCTCTAAATTCCATAGTTATATTTTTTTATGATTCGTAATTATCGGTAATCCAACCGACTAATTTTTTTTTATTCTCTTCATCTAGCTCAAAAAAGAACTCACAATATGCGTGTCCCGAATGTTGGTGTATTTCACATAAAGACTTAAACTTATCTCTAAGATGTATAGCTAAACCCTCTTCTTTCCAAACACTTTCTATCCAATGAGAAGGATAGTTCCAACCGAAGTACATAAAGTCCTTAATAACCTTTAAATTACCTCTATAAAGTATTTCTTCTTTCCAAAATTCATTTATATCATTTTCTCCCATAACTTATAATGATATTAAGGTTTGATAGTTATAAGAAATCTTGCTTTCTTTTTCTAATACCCTTACTTTTCTCATAGCCCATTGTTTTAATCTTTCAGATGTTTTTAAAGCATCTTCCATTCCCGTAACTCTATTTGTTCTGCCACATAAAGGTCTTCCATTAGGCTTAAATATTATAGCCTCTACTTTTAATCTGTTTTCCATATTCTCTTTTTTTAATTGATGTTACTAAAATATACTTTATAATTTTGTTTGATATAAGCCTCTGCAAGTTCTAAAACAACTTTTGCTTCATTACCCGTTTCAAACCATGTTCTTTTT
>Ga0098037_1000544_pt1 | contig 19021 bp, 18 predicted proteins | sample 5_EtaG_FD_75050 | JGI IMG/M metagenome (GOLD analysis project Ga0098037, IMG submission 75050) | Marine viral communities from the Subarctic Pacific Ocean - 5_ETSP_OMZ_AT15132 metaG | ecosystem: Environmental > Aquatic > Marine > Oceanic | place: Pacific Ocean | collected 2015-01-08 | reverse complement strand
TTCTAGAATAAGTTAATATCCTAGTACAAGTAGGACATTTTCCATTCTTTCTATCTTTCCAATAACGTTTTCTCATACTTATAAATATCAAGAAGTACTAAAAGAAAAGTGGAACTATGAATTAAATTTACCCCAACCCACAACTTCATCATCATTTGTTAAATCGTAACCAATATTATTGGAGTTGACATCTAATCTAAGTGTAGTACCTTGTTGTTGTATTGTCAATGCATCACTTTCCATTAATTGTCCATTAACAAAAAACATAAAATCATCTACTCTAGTAGAAGCATAAATAGTTGGTGCAGACGCAGTAACTGCATTAAACGTAAATGTATCCGAATCAACAAAACTAGCAGTATGTGCGAAACATTTTCTAACATATTGTTGTTTAGTAATAGAATCTAAATCATCAATATATTTTTTACTACCAGACTCTGTTGCTAAATGTGTTGACCTACCAACTGATAAAAATATATCATCAGATAAACCCACAACATTGTGATTATTTAAAGAAAAAGAACCTGATGTTAAAAAACTACCAGTTATTGTGTGGGTATCATCAGTAGTGTCTCCAAATTGAGTAGAACCACTTTCAAAAATAGTGATAGACTGTGATAGTTGTGATTCTATTTTTTCTGCTTTTGTTATTCCCTTTGAATTAAGACTTCCAGTTACAATTAATGTGGATGAAATAATACTACCTTGTAGATTTATAGAACCAGTAAACCCACCTTCTGAAATTAAAAAATTATTTATTGTTAAAATTTTATTAGTAGGTGTTAATTGATTTAATACTATATTACTAGTTGTAGAAACATCATTTCCTATTGAAATAGTAATTTGTTCAGACGGACTTGTTTGTCCAAAAACAGCTTTATTGTTTGGAGTTACTGTTACTCCAAGACCTTGTATTGTTGTTAAAGGTTCGCGTGCAATATTAGCCATAACCTACCTACGAATTAAATTTACCAATAGCTAGTATTTCGTCATCTGTTTCCAAGTCATAACCTATACTATCATTGTTTACTATTAATTTAAAAGTTGAACCAACTTGTTGAATTGATAATGCATCGTGTTCCATATATTGACCATTAATAAAGAAAACAAAATCATTTTTAGATGTTGCTGTTAGGCCAGTTGGTGCTGATGCCGTAACTGCACTAAAACTTGCAGTGGATGGAATTGTTATACTATTTGAAGTCTTAAAAAATTGTTTTCTAAGATAACTATTTGCTTGTATTACATTTGTATTTACATAACTCTTTACAGCGTTTTCTGTAACTAAAGCAGTATTACTATTATCTGATAAAGTTGTATCATCAGATATTTCTGTTACAGAATCATTATTTATACTAAATGAACCGGATATTAAAACACTACCACTAAATTGATGAGTATCATCTGATGTATCTCCAAATTGAGTAGAACCGCTTTCATATATTATAGATGCAGATACAAACTCTGTATGAAGTTCCCTAACAGTTAATGTTCCATCAACAGTTGTATTACCATTTACGATTAAATTATTAGTTATTGTTAAACTATCACTAATTGTAATACTACCTGTAATTTGTGAATCTTTAAAAGTAGTATCTCCCAATACAAATGAACTAGCAGAAACTGAATTAAATACAACATTTGAAGTTGGAGATACATCTTGTCCTATTGAAATAGTTTGATTTATTCTACTACCACCATCAAATTCTACACCATCTGCAGACAAAGTGACACCAGTACCACTATTAAATACTATAGGATTTGTTAATGTTATACCTAAATCTCCAACACTTGGTGTACTACTAATTGTTGTTTCTTCTGGTAGTTCTTCTTGAAACTGACCACTTTTTCCAATATTTTTCGTAATAGTATCAACCGTCTCTGTTCCAAATATTACTTTCTTTGGTGTTAAAAACTTTTGTGTAGTTGACCTGTGGTCAAAGTTTCCTTTAGGTAATAAATATCCCCTTAACGTTACCGAAAAATTTGTTCGTACTAATCTTTCAGTATCTCCTATTTCAGTCGCATCCTCAAAAGAATCAATACTACTTCTAAATCTCATTTTTTCAGGATCACCCCAATATGCTCCATCTGAATATACAATCTTTTCTACAATAGAGTTCATCTGTTCAATGTAACTTGTCCATATTATAAAATCATATGAGATAGTCACATAATCTGGCATCATTACATTGTAATATTCCCTCTGAGGTAGTAACCCTATTTGTTGTGAAAACTTATCGTATTTATTTTCTTGTGAAAATTTCTTTTGAAAAGTGTAAAACATGTGTGGATTGTTTGCATCAAGTTTATCTTGTGGAACAGTTTCATCTTTTGTAACAGAAGTTCTTCGATAAACAACGACAGGTGTTATCACTTGTCTTTTTTTATCTCTCATAAATCCTTGTTTTTTTATAGAGTTCCACCTTTCTGGTGAAGCATACATAATTGGAACTTTTACATTCTCACCATTATCTTCTACAGATGGTTGTATTACTTTATCAAAGTAAAAAAGTATTGAACTATCAATATCAATTAGAGTTACTTCAGGATTTTTTATATTTTCTCCACTACGAGAATATAAATAACCTCTGTTTAAAACTCTTTGTTTTCTTGGTAATGGTTTATCCATTATAACTCCTCTTCCACCGATTCAAAAAACTCAACCTTTTTAGGTGTTATAAATTTATTTGTCGTTGGTTTTTTAGCGTTATCACTTTCAGATAATAGATACCCTTTCATAGTAAGGTTAAAATTCGTTCTTACTATTCTTTCAGTATCTCCTATTTCTGTAACATCATCAAAACTATCTATATTAGTTTTAAATCTCATTTTTTGAGAATCACCCCAATAAGCTCCATCTGCATATGTAAATTTTTCTATCACATGATTCATTTGTTTAATGTAAGATGTCCAAACTGTAAAAGTATAATTTAAATCAACATAATCAGGAACTGATACATTATAATATTGTCTTTGTGATATTACTCCTATTTGAGCGGTTAACTTATCATATATGTTTTTCCTAGAATATTTTTTTTCAAACGTATAAAATATATGTGGATTGTTTGCATCTAATTTATCTATCGGCATATCTTTATTCATATCAATCGTATTTCTCTTAAACATTATAATTGGAGTAATTGCTTGTCTTTTTTTGTCTCTTAGAAAACCATCACGTTTTATTGCTTTCCATCTTTCCATAGAACCATATATGATTGGAACTTTTACATTCTCACCATTATCTTCTACAGATGGTTGTATTATGTTTTCAACATAGTATATGACAGCAGAGTCTATATCTTTTAAGGTAACTGTTATATTATTTACCTTGTCTTCTTTTTTTCTAGAGTATTGATATCCACGATTTACAACTCTTGTTTTTCGTGGTAATGGTTTCTTAGACATTAAACACTCCTAACACGTTCAATATTTAAATTTGATATCCTTACTAAGAATGAGTTACACACAACAGAATGATTATAATCAGTCTGACCACCAACTAATTGATTTTCATTAATAGATGATATTTCCCAATATCCACTATTCCAATTTACAACATCACCTATTTCTATTACATAACTAATGTCAACAAGTGATTGTCTCACAAAAGAGAACACAGCATTCTGTTGTAAATCAGGACCAAACTCATCTGTTGTAGTTGTTTGGTCTTCTGCGTCTACGATAGCACTTACCTCAACACCTGGTTTATAAACTTTACCACTAGCAGTTTCTCCATACATATTTACCTCAGTATCATATACAGAAACTTTATATACTACTACAGGTTGGTATATTATACCATCCTTACTTGTAGACAAATCACCAACAAGTTCTTTATTAAACTTATCAAATGTGTCTATGTCTTTTTGTGAATAAAAACGACTTGGCATCAGATTATCCTATATAAATTGGGTATGGAACTTTTTGTAGTTTTTCTTGTAGAAACTCAGCTTCATCTTTGTCTGCTTCTAAAAGAGCTTTCCTACTTGTCTGTTCTAACATTTCCCTAAGTTGAGTGATAAGAACTTCTTTTTCAGCTGATGCTTCAGCCCGAAGTGTATCACCATCTAAACTCGTTTCTGCATTAGGTATTGGAATAGCACCATATTTACTACGAATTAAACCTAATAATTCTTTACAAAGAGCTAGTCCATATTTTTTAATCCATTGTTTACCAACATCATTTATGAACTTAAACTCCATATTATCGTAGGGGACATTTGAAAAATCCGATATGACATTGGTAGTTCCACCAAAATCTGATTGTAGGGGATTATCTCTATCATTAGTGACTACATAATCAAAATACATTCTACTATTTTCTTCTGGATCTGGAAATATACGTAATTTATTATTTACTAAAGTAAATGAATAAGCAGATTTTCTTATAGAATCATTTAATTCTATAGCTTGAACTCTTAATAAATCTTCATACAATGGCATTAATGTAAATGACACTGCAGGAGAACTATTACCAAATCCAAAACCTTCCACCATATTTATAGTTCCATATCCTGTTGTAGCATAAGGATCAAAAAATCTTTGCATTGCTGGAGTTCCCTCATAATATACTCTTTTAATTTCGATAGCGTTACCACTTTCAGAAACATTAGCAAAAAGTGCATTTAAATCATATTCTTGACTACCACTAGTAACACTAATACTACCTTTTTTCCAATCAACATTTCCTCCAACACCTGCTTCTGTACCGTATTGTTTGGATAGACTTATTGTTCTACCTAAAGTTGGGGTGATTTTCTTATGAGTTACATTAGAACCTGTAGCTTGTCCTTGTAATGTTAATAAATTATCTTTTATATTAAACTGATTTACTTGTGCTGAATACTCAGTTATCGATTCTTCATAACATGCGTAAAAAGAACCAGATTGTAGTTCTACAGACATGATTGGATATCCTAATCGTCTAGCAGCCCAATCTGCAAATTTATCTACAGAATGATTACTTGATCCTGAAAATTCTGTATCACTATCATAAAATCCATATGGTGTTTGACCTACCTCAAATGAACTATTACCTGCCCAAATTGGTTCTTGTGCCATTATAATTCTCCTAAAAATTACTATTATTCAATAATAAATATAACGGGCATAAAAAAAGGGGAAGTTAGACTTCCCCTTTTTTACATTGTACCTAAAGTACAGTCATGTGATTATTAAACAAAGTTTACATCACCAACAATGACTTTTCCGTAGAACTCAGGTCTGACAATCTTCTTAGCGTATCTTGTCATTACACCTTTTCTTGGTGTAAAGTTCTTCGGGTCATACACGAGAGGTGTCATGATTAATGGTACATAAGGAGCATACACAGCACCAGTTTCTAGGAAATTACTTCCTCTGAAACCGACAAGAATTACATTCTCGAACTGGTATGGGTTCTTATATACAGTAAATCTGTTATTCAACAGACCTGCTTTTTGTACACCCATTGCATATTGTTTATTGTTAGAATCACCATTACTATCAGTAGCGTATCCAGGAATAGATTCTAGGATAGTAGCAACTTCAGGACTTACTACGATGAAGTTTGCACCACCACGTAGAGTCTTCTGATGAATCGCGTTACTTACAGACTGTATCTTGTTACCAAGAGTCTGGAACCACTCACCTTTAGTGTATGCAGATGCATTAGTAGAGCTTTCTGTGAATAGATTATCAGCAGCGCTGTATTCATATCCTACTCTTGCAGACCATCTTTCAGTCTTAGCATTTGCATTTAAACGTAACATATCAAGGATTTCTAAATCGATTTCCATAGATACGTACTCACTTAATAGTGAAGTCAATTCTGCTTCAGCGTCAACACTATGATAAGCATTAAGGTCTTGAGCTAACTCAGGAGTCCATACTGCTTTTAATTTACGTGTTTTCGCAACGATTGGAATTGAACGCATAGCGATATCAATTTCAGGTATATCAATATCCGTTTCAGGATTAGCATCAACTTGAGCTGAAGTAGCTTCAAAGTCACCACGAGTGACATCTGTTGGTTGCTTATGATATAATACTGAACCTGATGTAGCTGCACCAGCTGATGCTTCTGATATAAGGAATCTTACATGAGTTGCATTAGCATTTGAAGGAGCTACTTCATTTCCTGCAGCACCATCTAATACTTTTGTATAAGCTGGGTAATTAGCTGCAATAGTTGAACCTGTGATTTCGAAAGCTCTTACACCTTCTTTATCAGGATTTGTCATCGCTGATAAAGGAATGTCAACTGCTTTAATCGTACCAGCTGAAATAGAAGCTGATAGATCTGGTTCGAAATCTACATCCGCCCATACAGCAGAAGCTGAAGTGGCAGAGATGTCTTGTGCGGCTGTTATGGAATCGTTAATAGAATATCCACTTCTTCCAGCACCGTATAGACCTTGACTAGCATCACCTGAACCTGAAGTGATACCAAAAACTTGGTCACCAGCATTCATGCCAGATTGAGCTGTTCCATACTTGAAATCAAGGTAGAAAATTAGACCAGAAGGAAGGTTCATAGGTTGAACAGAAACGAACTCTTGAGCTGCTAACTCACCAAAGATTTTTCTAACCAATGGTAATGCAACACCAGACCACTCTTCAGAATTTGCAGATGTTCCTGTATGACTAGATTCGTCAATTAATTGACGAGCCTGGTTTTCAAGAAGTACGGCCATTCCGTTTACTCTCTGTTCAGAATCTATACCCTCTAACAATCCGGTTGGTTCCCACTTCTTAATCAAGCCGCGAGTTTCCTCTTGTCTTTGACGGTAAGGATTAAATCCATCCATCAATTTCTCGACTGCACCGAGGTTTTTATGATTTGACATTATAATTTCTCCAATTATGTCTTAAAGAATACCAGCCAGTTTCTTAAATCTGTCTCTCAACTCATGTCCTTCAGAAATTACTTCCTGTTTTTCAGACTTTGTAGAGGCGACAGCTTTAGAAGCTGAACCTTTAGATTCTTTAATTTCAGTTTTAGTTTGTTTTGAACCAAATGATTCAGCCAAAGTAGAATAAACTAATTTGACTTCACGAAGGTTATGTGCTCTATCAAAAGTTTCCACAACTTTCATCTTCTGACCATTATTTAGGCCATAAGAACGAAATAGTTTATTTGTGAAAAGTAATTTTGCATTAAGCAGATTAACTTCGTTTAATTTGGAACGTAAGTATTTTACGACATTGCGATGCTCTTCAAGTTCTGATTGGAGTTTAGAATTTTCATCCTTCTTCTCTTCCTCATCTTCTTCTTCAGAAAGGGCTTTGACAATTTCTTCTAGGTCAATATCTTCATCCATATCATCTTCGTCTTCATGTTCACCTTCAGATACTTCAACAGACTCAGTATGTTTTGCTTTATCAGCGTTACCTATATCAGTTGAATCACCAGATTTCTTGTCATGTGCATTATCACTCTTACCTGTACCAGAAGATACATCATTTTCATCGACTTTATCTTCATCATCATGTTCAGCTTCTTCGATTTCATCGATTTCATCATCTTTATCTTCTTCTTCGTCTAACTCTTTGAGAATTTCGTCAAGGTCGAGGTCTTCATCCATATCATCATCTTCTCCTCTTTCTTCCCCTTCTTCCATCTCATCTTCGTCTTCCTCAGATACTACAGGAGCATACTTTACACCATCGATTTCAATGATTTTAGATTCATCAACTTCATCTTCTTCATCTCCACGCATTTCTTCAACTTCATCTTCGTCATCTCCATGCATGTCTTCGTCTTCAATCTCATCACCGTCGCGACGCATTTCACCACGTTCTTCGACTTCGTCTTCATCTCCACGCATTTCTTCAACTTCATCTTCATCGCCACGTTCTTCGTCTACTTCGTCTTCGTGTTCCATTTCAGATTGAATTTTCTTGGAAAGCATAGATTGGATTCTAGGAGTAAAAGCTTCTTCTAGAGCAATTTTAGCATTTTCTAAAGCAGTTTCACGAACAGCTTTAGCATCAGCAATGGCATCTTTTAAAAGATCATCCATTATTATTTCTCCGTTTGGAATTAATATAGTTATTGTGAACTATAATAGAATTACATTTATGATTACACTACAAGATGGTCGGAAAGACCGTAGTGTATTTGTTTTTTGTATATATAAATATATAAAAAATTAATTTTCGATACGATTTTTTCTTCTTAATTTAGCTTTAGCTATCTGTTCTTTTCGTTTAAGAGATTTTTTAGTGTAGAACTCTCTTTCTCTAAGTTCTACCATCAGTTTTGATTCTTTTACTTTTTTCTTAAATTTACTTAATGCTTTTTCAATATTGTTATTATAAACTTTTACGTATATCACGTATCCCCCTAATCGGTTTCGTTATCTGTTTTATAGTTCTCGTTAAGTTATTTATCTCATATGAGGCATTAATTCGCCATAAGCATATTTTCTTAACTTATATTTGTCCAAATAAAAATGAACCATATCTGGTGTTGTTTTATTTTTTTTAGCGTATTGTTTAACCCATTTAAAGCCTTTCAGATTACTTTTATCATGCATATCTTCTATTGCTCGTACTAAATCTACTTTTTTGGGACTAAATGCTTCATTAACTTTTCTATCTTCGTTTTTTGCTTTATAGTTTTTATCTACATAATTAAAAAATTCTTTTTTCTTATCATCATCTAATTCATCTGGTGAACTGATACCAAATTTTTTCATTGCACCTTGAAAAAATTTCTCATATGCATTTTCTTCTATATCAACAGTTTCGATATCGTCTGAATCATGACCTGGTATGTGTTTTTCACCAATCTCATAGTATCTACCTAAGATATTACCCATATCTTCGTATAAAGCACCTAGTCTTTGTTGTAAAGAATTAGATTCTTGAGCTATTTTACCAAATTGTTTTGAAAGACCAGTTAATTCTTTCATATTACGATTAACTGTAATTTTATCAAACCAATCTTCGGTTTCACTTAAAGTATGAGATTTTGCTTCATTAGCAATCCAACTTAATTTTTCAGAGATTTTTGATATGTTTGATTTACCAAATATATCTTCACCTATATTATTAAATTGTGATAATTCGGTGGTTAAACCTTTGACATCTACCCTATCTTCACTAACATCACCGTATTTTTCTTTGACGATTTTAGATAAACTCATATTATCACTAAATGCATTCTGTGATACTACACCACCTACAACACTAAAATTTTCTTTTAATAAATCTTTTAATTTAATTTTTTTAGACATATCTAATCCCTTGTTTTAATATAAATATACACTTATTAAATTTTTTACAAACTAGTATACATACCAGTATGTTTCGTAAACATCTTCTGTAATTGGTCAGCGTAAACACCTTTTACTTTGGATTTTAATTTAACTCCTCTTACGGATACGAAATTAAAATACATATCGTACAAATCTTTACCTTTATCTAAATCTATTCTAACGTAATTTACATTTTTAGCGTTTTTACCAATCTTGAATCCAGCTCCCTTAGGCCCAACTGCAAAGTTTTTAGCACCTGTCATAGCAATAAATCTATTACCACCTAATTGTTTTAACATTTCACCAGCTTGTCTTTTATCCATTCTTTCATTCACGGATTCATTTACATCACTCTTACCAGTAAGTTTATATCCTAATTGTTCTGCATTTTCTTTTCTAGCTTTTTCAAATTTTTTCTTATCAGAACCCTTTAGTTCTCCACCAAAACCTTCTCCAATTCTCTTTGGTCTAAATTTCTTATATTTAGTCTTTATATAATAATCTAAATACACAGATTTTTTAGGTCTGTGTATAGTATAAGTCATCTTGTTAAAATCAGGTGTTCCTTTTACATTATCTCTACTCAACTGAGCATCGAACTCATCCATATCTTTAGCTGTCATACCTTTAAATTTGTAAACCGATTCATATACAGATTCAGTCTTACCACCAAATTGTCTTGCATAAAAGTTTGCATCAGACTTAGATTGTTTCTTTGGTTCTGATTTTTTCTTTTTAGCTTTAGACAACATAGCTTTTGCTTTGTCTTTTATTTTATCAATAATACCTTTAGCTTTTTTATGTTGTGGATGACTTTTATTTGATAACGCAGTCGATACTTTTACTTTTTTACCACCACCGACTGATAGTTCTTTTTCTTTTGCTCGTTGCATGGCAGCTCTAACACCAGCTGCAATAGCTGCGGGGTTTTCAAAAAGTTTGTTTTCACTTTTCACTTTATTAGGTAAACCTTTATGTTTAGTAGAAGCATATTTCTTCACGTCTTTTCCTTTCATACTTTTTGCAACGTCTCTTGCTTTCTTTGAAAACTTAGAGGATGGAGCATCACCCTTTTGTATAGCCCTAACAATACCCATAAACTTTTGTTGTTTTTTGGATACTGAGGGCATTACTTTAATTTCTTTGTTAGTTTAGTTGCTTCTCTCATAAAGTTAGTTACATTGTCTTTATAAGCTTTCTTAAGTTGTTTTGCTATATCACGATTTTCTGGTCTTGCATCTCTGAGGAAAGCTTGTTCTAATTTAAACATCTTATCTCTGAATCCACCTTCGTGTTTCATAAGAGATTGTAATTTCTTTTTTGCTTTATTCTTATCTTCAACACTTTCATTTACAGAACAACAAGTTTTTCCACAATTACAATCTTCTTTAATTAATTTTTTTAGTTTAATCAATTAACTTCCCCTCATTATGTCATTAATTATTGATTCTACTTTACAATAATCACCACAAGTTCTACCAACTATCTTTGATTCATTAATTGATTCATTTGTTGGATGTAAAAAAGCACCATGTGTAGATGGATTAGAAACGAAATCAAAAGCGATAAGTTCAAAATCGTCTTGAACCTCTTGTGCTTCACCCTCATTAACAGATTCAACTGAACCCATACCACGAGAACTAATACCTAATTTAATACCACTCTTAAATAATTCTTTTAATATGTTACCACTCGGTGTTCCAAGAACCTCAACTGTACCTAATAAATTGTCACCTTCCCAATGCATTTCCTTGACATTGTGAGAAACATTCTGTAAATTCACTACTGATGATTCAGGATGGTCTAACTCACCCATAGCTCTTCTTTGTTTTATAAAATCTGAAGTATATTTATCAGCTTCTCTTTCTAATATCTCACGAGGATAAATTCTACCATTTTGATTTTTAGCTTCTGCTCTTTGTAAAACTCCTTTCACAATCAACTTACCACTATTTTCTTTCATAGATTCGTTTATTTGTTCTGGTCTTACCTCAAATGGTAAATAATCTACTATTAGTTGTTTCATTTATCTTTTCCCATCATTATTTCATGTTTGAGACTTTCCAATTGTTCTATCCATTGTCCAAGTCTTCTTACCATATAAATTTTATCTACATCTTTATTCTGTATTTCTATTTGCCATCTTTTTAGTAGTGTAGAAATACTGAACAAAGTATCCATATAGGATTTTTTGTTCTCCTCAAACGACATATCAGACTTACTGTAATTGTCCGACTTTGTTCGCTAGTTTTACTAACCTCTCACTTATCTTATTCAAAGCTTTATGAGTATTCTTCCAATATGACCTAGAATCTACATTCAATTCATTTTTAAGACGAACATTCATCTTTACAAGTTTATCTAAATTATTAAGACTATCTCTGATTTCTCTCATCGACTTACCTATTTTTTGTTTTGGAGTAAGTGTCTCATCATTTCTATAGTCGTGATACTTTCCTTCATTTACTTTTTCATAACCACTAGCCTGAGCTATTTTTTTTTCTTTTTCTTTGTCTTTCTTTTTACCACTACTAAAAGCATAAGGAGTTTTGGGTGGCCCAGCACCACCATCAATTGAACCAGTTACAGATACTTCTTCAAGTTCTTGTCTGATTAACTCTTTAATTATTTCTTTTAATTTATCCCTTATGGACATTACTTATCTCCTTAATAAGTTCATAGTACCTCATTAAAGTCAAAACTTGTTTTTCATTAACAATTTTACCTTTTGTTAAATTTTCTACTTGAGCAATTGCTTCTGTTAATTTTATACTTGTAATTTTATCATTAACTTTTGGTAAATGCTTTTCTAATTGTTTTTTAATTTTAGTTACTTCAATATCAACATATTCTCTTAATGAATTAGTATTACTTATATTGTTAATATAATTTTTTAGTAATTTTTTTTGAGATTCGTTTAAATTCTTATACTTAGAATTAAATTTATCAACTAAAATTTGATAAGCAAGAAGTCTTAAATCTTTATCTTCTTTGTTATATTCCTTTAGTACTTTAGCTTTAATTTGCTTATCATCTATTTTCTTATGTGTAATATTTTCCAATACTGTAAATTTTGAGTTGACTATATGGTCAGCTTTGAATTTTTTGTTTGTAGTTTCTGATTGGAAAACATTATAAATTGAAGCAAGTAATCTATAATTAGGAATACGACCACTAAAGAAATCATCTACTGAATAATTTTCTTTAATGGAACTTATTAGATTATATTTTTCTCTACGTAAGTTGGAATTACTTAATTTTTGACGTTGTTTAATAACAACATTTAGTAAATCAGTAGCCTTTGCTTCTGACGTATAATTTTTTTCAGAAAGTAACTTGTAAAGTTCAAGCTCTTTTCCTAACTCAGTATTTTCATTAAAATACTTTTTTAAGATTCCAACTGATTTGGTTGATTTCCCAGCCAATACATCAGCAGTTATCTGTCTTGTTAATAATTCGAAGAGAATACCAGTATTCTTAATCTTCGAGTGTTTTAGTTTTTGAGCCATTACAAGTTACTCCGTATGTATATATATTTACTCATAAATAAATATAAAGTTAAACAATAATTAATCATTTGATTTGTCATTACTGAAAGAACTTACCTCATTTTGGTACTCTTCTTCTAATTCTGACACTTCTGTTATGATTTCTCTCTCTTTTTTATTAAAATTCATTGATTTTTTGAGAGAATCATAGTGAGCCAACGCTAAAGCTTTACCGTATTTAGGTGCACCACTACCACCTTTTTTCTTATCATGAGCTCCTAATGGATCTCTACCTCTCACTCCACTATCTTTTCCATACTTATTAGGTTCCTTTGGTCTTCCAGCACCTTCAAATCCACCTTCAGGTGCACCACCTTCATCACCTAATTCGTGACCACTTCTACCCATTGCTAAATCAGATGGTGAACCTACTGATTGTCCTGTTTCTGCTGGATCATTTCCCTCTGCTTCTATCTGTGAGCGTCTGTATTTATTTTTATAATCGAATGTAATTTGAGTATCCATATCTTTTATTTCATCTTCACTAAAATTAAATATGTTTTTATAAATCCATTCTGTAGAAACCAATCCATCTCTAACCATAGATTCAGCTAAAGATGTTTTGTTATTCCACAACTCAATCTTTTCCTGTTCGTAAATTGTAGATGGATTTGTTAATGTTAACTCAAAATTAGTTAACTCTGCATCTTGATAACCTTGTGCATATAAATGAACTATAGCTATTTTTGTTAACTCGGATAAAGTTATTCTTTGTATTCTCTCTATTGTTCTAGCAAAACGAACATCCTCTGCAGCTAATGTAGCCTTACTACCTATGTTTTCATCAAACCCAAGAAATGCTTTTGGTATTCTTAATGAAGACAATAATTTATTTTTAAGATACTCAATATCCTCTGTTGCTTCATACGTAAGGCCAGGTAAACTAGAAATATCTGTACCACTATCTCCACCACGAACTGGTAAGAAAAAATCCTCAGTAATATTTTGCATATTATATTTTAAATTATAATCACCTGTTGTTTCGTCAACTACAGGTGCTTTCTTCATTTTATTAATTACTTGTTGCATGTAATTTTCAACTTCAGATGGTGGGATATTACCAATGTCTAATTTAAAAATTCTTTTTTCTGGTGCTCTCATGATTCTGTGAATCAACATAGCATCTTCCATAAGAGTTAACTGTTTATATATTTTTCTACCACCCTCTATTTGTGATTTACCATATGGTAAATAGTTGGAATCAGATAATAATCTAAAATGTGCTACTTCATAATTTTCTAACTCTTCTTTTGTCGAAGACTGTTCTTGTTTATATCTGTGTTCTGAAGTAGAAGCTTCGATTAAAAACTTTACATATTCAGGATTTTCAGGATCAATTCCTTCAAGTCTTGAAACATCATAAACAGGTAAAGGAACAACATTTGTTATACCATATTTTTCGTTTATTTCTAATTTTAAAAAGAAATCACCATATTTACACATATTTCGTATCCAAGGCCATAAATTAAATTCAATATTTACTATATCATAAAAAAGATTATGTAATATTTCTTTTACTTGGTCATTGTCTGTATTTATCTGTAATACTTCTCCATATTCTGATTTCATCGTAGACTCGTCAGCATAAATGTCAAGTGCTGAAGATATTATTGCATCTGAATCCATTTGTTCGTAGTCTTTGAATAAATTCAACCTCATAGACTTTGTCAACAACGCATCTGAATATCCACTTAGTCCTGCACCAGTAAATATTTTTTGATATCTATCAATAAGATTACTTTTAGCAGTTGCTTGTGTACGACTAGTATCACTAATCTTTAATTTTCTTCCACCAACGTTTCTTACAATAACGTTAGTTGAAAATAATCTTTGTAGTCTACTAAATATACTTGTATCAGCCATTTTATACCTCTATATTATAATAACCAATCCAATGATTCTTTTTGTTTGTTAATTTCCATTGTCCAAGAATCATTTTGGTTATTTGTTGGTGTATAAACACCTTGATTAGATGTTATACTGTTCATTGCTTTCTTTTGTAACTCTATACCCTCAGAACGTAACCTCAAAGCAGTTTCACGTATCCATAATCCCATAGCATAAGACATTACAAGGTCATCATTATAGCCTGACATTGCTTCAGCTCTACTACCATTATATATGAATACAAACAACTCATCAATTAATCTAGTTGAACGCACAGTTACAAGTTTTTCTCTAAAAAACTCTTCTAATTTTGCTACAACAAGTGGTCTTGTTTTCTGTGTAACAGTAAATCCAGGAACTAATTGTTTTTCAGACCTATTAATTTTATTATTAACTTGTCTGTGTACATCAACTACCTGTAAATCTTTACTCATATAGAACAAATTCTGATATTCTCTATCAATACATTGTTGTATAGTAGCCCAACCAATATTGTTGTTCTCTATAACTAGTAATGCATCATTATATTCAATAGAAATGTTCACCAAAAGGTTTCCAAAATCTCTAGTTGACATTCTACCTTTATATTCAGCAACCTGTTCTAAAGTTTCTATGTCGATTATATGAAACGCCGAGTAATCTGTTGAATCTCCACGAGCTACATCAGCACATACTATATAATCTTTTGTATAGTTTGGTGGTTCCCATATCCAAACATTACTATCAATACCTCTTTTTTCAAGTGGTTCTTTTACTTGAGTATTCTTATACTCTTCTAATATAATACCATCAACTACAGATTGACCAGATGTAATAAAGTCACAATCACATTCTTGGGCAGCTAAGGATGGGCCTAATAAAGTGTCTTGTTCATCTCTCCAATCTTGTTCTCTATCTGGATGTACTGTCCAATGTAATTTAATAAAGTTAAAATCATTCAAACCATCTTCAGCATCCATCCAAGTTTTATGAAACCAATTACCCACACCATTAGGTGTTGATAATGCTATACATTGACCACCAGTTGATAATGTCTGTGAAGCTGCAGCCCATATTCCATCAATCTTATCAATGAATGCAGCCTCATCAAGTACTAATAAAGATAATGCTTCTGAACGACCACTATCCTCACCACTTGAAACAGCTTTTATCTGTGAACCATTCTTGTATCTTAGTGATAACTTATTATCTTCAACACATTTTTGTTTTAACCAAGATGGTAAATTAGCATGCATTACTCGTACTTTGGTAACCAAGTTTTTTGCAACTTCTTGTTTAGTAGCAATAACTAATATGTTTTTATCTTGATGAAATGTCATCATCCAAAGAGAGTAACCAGCTGTAATTGTAGATATACCCAACTGTCTAGCTTTAAGTATAATATTAAATCTATGTTGTACAAAGTCTTCAACAGTTTTTTCTTGAAAATCATATAACGAAAATGGTATTTTACCTTTTATGGGATGTTGTATAAAACAAAACTTTTTTAGAAAGTAACTTGGATCAGAAGCACATTTTATGTATTCTTTTTTGATTACTTCTTTTAATTGTCCTTGTTTATTCCTCATTTATTTTAAACTATCCTCTAAACTTTGTAAATACTCTAGAGCTTCATCTGCTTTTTCAATTATAGCAGTCTTATCAATATCCCATTTTTCTTTATCAATAGAATATCCATCAGGTCTAAATTGTTGATGAAACTCAGGTGATTTTTGGTTTTTAAATTCTTTTATACTTTCTTTTTGTTCTTTAATCCACGCTAGTTTATTTTTTTTATCTTTGTCAGCTTTCCATTTGTCAAGTTTACCATCCACAGCTAGTTTATTTTGAAACTCTATTTGACAATTAAAACAATGGCCATATGACATCCACATTTTATTATCATGTCTACTTTTCATTATTTTATCACACTTAGGACAAAACCAAGGCATACGAGCTTTTTTCATAACATCTGATAGTGGACTTATTTGGTCACCACTTGGTTGTTTTTTACCTTCATACCCAACTTGAATTGTTTTTTCTGGTGCACCACCCTCTAAAATAGATTGCAATGCATCGTTTTGTTTTTTTGCTTCTTTACTATATCCTGCCATAACCTACTCCTATACGAATTTTAACATACCTAAGATTTGATTTGCTGGTGCAAAAGCACCAGTATACTTATATAACTTTCCTTTGAACACAAAAGTAATACCCTCAGACGGTACAACTGATTTCAAACCACCAATAGCATTCAATCTATCTAATTGTGTTTTCAATGTATTTAGTACCTTTGGATCTTTTGATTTTTTTACCTTATTTATTGCATTCTTAAGGTCTTTTCTAATTTGTTGAGCTGATTTTGATGGATTTGCTGCTATAAAGTCACTAAGGTTTGATAATATCTCAGCTCCTAACTCAAAAAACAGAACTTCCCAATCTCTAATGTGTTGTTTTTGTAGTTTTGCGTGGTCAATCTTATCTGTGGTCAAAAACCAGTCTAAAAATTTAGGATATTTTTCTAAATCTTTTCTAATTTGTGGTATTTTATACGATTTATCTAAAAATGCCCACCTTCTTGTTAATTTCATGATGATATTGTTAGACGGATTCTTATAATCGGTTTGTTTTGCACCATTATAGATGTATTCCATCCAATAAGCTTGATGATAATCAGATAAAGTATCGGTATCACCTAAGTTGTATTGATTTTGTAACTTTTTTAACTTACCTAAAAAGTAACTTTGTCTTTTTGAAAAATCTTTTACTTTTGGTAAGTTAGTTACAAATGGTTTTGTGATACTATATGTTTTCTGTATATTTTGATTTATCTGTTTTATCATACCAGCTAACATTCTAGCACTTCCTCTATCCTCACCAATAGGAGAACCAGCTGTATCGTATTCAATTGTACCATGAAATTGTAATAATGATTTATCATACGGTATTACATTTGCTGTCTTTGGATATATTACTTCTAAAGACATAAATTTTTTACCTTCTCCAAATATTTTATCTTTTTGTTTTTTACTTAAACTCTTAAGTGCTTTTTGTAAGTCTCTCATAGCAGATACAAACGCGTATTCAATATCACCCCTACCAGCAAACATACTTTTTATCCCACCAATACTAAGAGCATTAGCACCATGATTTTTAATATGTCCTTTGTTACGAGCTGCGATAAGTTTATTGTTTTTCCAACTTATCATTATATTCTGACCATCAGTTTTTTCTGTAACCGCTCCCTCACTATCAAGTTTACCTTGTAGTGTATTAATAATTAGTGTTCTAAAATCTGAAAATGTAAGATTTTTGTCATCAAATGGGTGGTTAAGGTGTCCGTATGCACCACCTTCTATTAATAACTTAACTTCTTCATCTAAATTAATTCTATCCATAATATTTAATATTCTATGTTCCTTAACATTATTATTTTTAGGTTTTGGATTTACAGGCCCTTCTAAATATTTCTTTGATAGTTCTGCAGAACGTTTACTAAATGTTCTTACATATGATTCTGTTAAATCGTCTGGTTCTTGTAAAGTTATAATTACTGTCATTTTTCCATTTGTGACCGACCTTATTTTTTCTACAGAAACAACTTTTGCTTTTGATTTGTCACTACGAGTTATTTCACCTTCGTACCAATAACCACCACTTTGGTCTTTTTCACCATCAATATATAATCCTCTAAGTTCTCCATTTGAATTTGGTTTTATTCTAAACAATACTGATGTCTTACATCCATCCCTATCATAACACCGTGTTAAAGAATCTTGTTCTTGCTCTGAAAAACTTCTTGCGGTTTGTGTACTAATACTGAATCCACTTGCACCATGACCATCTTCATCAGGTATTTCAACCATTTCTCCAACTACAAAATCATCTAATAAATCATCTATGTCGTTTGGTGAAACGTGTATTCCTCTTTCAATAGCACCATCTACTTTAGTAATTGTAGTATGAGAAGCCTCACTAATTATATCATTTCTATCTTCTATTTCTTTTTGAGTAGTTTCACCATCTTCTATAGCTGCTTGAATTGCTTCATATCCACCTTGTACTTTCCAACTATGTATAGCTTTTTTTCTTATTTCTTGTTGTTCTGGTGATAAAGTATTTTTATGTTTTTCATATCGTTCAGTCATTCTACCGTGATATTTTTGCATTACATCACTATTCATATCATCACCAGGATATAAAAATTTATTATTAAAATCTTTTTGTTCGTCTTTATCTCTTATTTGGTCAATACCATCTTTTCCAATATTAGGTTCTCTGTCTTTTTTCCAAGTTTCACCAGGTGGAGTATAACCACCAGTAGATGATAAATCTTTTTTAGGTTTGACCTTTGCTTTTTTC
>Ga0098037_1000541_pt1 | contig 19068 bp, 32 predicted proteins | sample 5_EtaG_FD_75050 | JGI IMG/M metagenome (GOLD analysis project Ga0098037, IMG submission 75050) | Marine viral communities from the Subarctic Pacific Ocean - 5_ETSP_OMZ_AT15132 metaG | ecosystem: Environmental > Aquatic > Marine > Oceanic | place: Pacific Ocean | collected 2015-01-08 | reverse complement strand
TATCATTTAAATCATAAAAAGGTTTTAAATTTAAGGGCAAGAGGGCATCTTATTTTTATCATCATATGGTATCAGATACTTAAGAGATTTCTATGGAATCTGAAAAAAAATCAGAAAAAAAAATGACTTGTGAAAATCGTAGTCTTTAAAAAAATTTGAATTGTTTTCATTTGGGGGATATGGGGGTTTTTGATGACTTTTCTACCAAATGATGTATTTAAAAAGATTCTTGAATTTTGTGATGATCGGATTGAAAGACAGCAAATGATAGATAAAAGAAATGTAATGATAATGATAAGATTGTTAAGATATCAGATAGAAGAAAACGCAAGTTTTTATATGCCTATTGAATTGTACCAGTATTATAATGAAATGTTGTTTTTATCAGATGATAATCCGCCACATATGATTATGTTAGAAACAAATTATGTAAGAGATGCTTACACAAGAATATTAAGAATGTATACAGCGTTAGGAACTTATGGTAAGGTTTTCATACCAGACACAAAGATATTAAAAGGTAAATAAATATATAATTCTTTTTTTTTATTGTTATCTATCAAATGGCGGGATTTCATACTAAAACTTTTCTTAAATATGATGATTATATGACTCCAAATAATGCCTGGGATAATATCATAGAATATATTCCAAAAGATAAAAAAATATGGGAATGTTTCTATGGTGATGGTAGAAGTGGGAAATATATGAAATCAATAGGTTTGAATGTTATACACGAACCTATAGATTTTTTTAAAAATAATCTGGGAGATATAATAATCAGTAATCCACCTTTTACCTTAAAAAAAGAAGTATTTACTAGACTTAAATTATTAGATAAACCCTTTATTATGATATGTCCTAGTAGTATGATTAATACTAAATATTTTAGGGAACTTTTTAAAGAAACTGAGATACAAATTCTTATTCCAAGAAAAAGAATACAATTTATTAAAGATGGATTAGAAAAAGAAGGTAGATGTAATTTTGATTGTTTTTATTATTGTTATAAAATAAATCTTCCTAAAGATATTGTATGGTTGAATTAAGAATCATCTGATTCGGTAAATTGTAGACAAAATGAATAAGGTAGGTTAAAAGGTTTATAATGAGATTCATAGGGTGCTACATAAGAAGCAGGTACACCATCAGTAGGTGCTTCTACAGTAGGATTAAATAATAATGGAACACTATACCGTTCCACATCATTAGGTACACCATCGGCATCAACTCCTATAACATAACTTCCAATGGTAGATAATACTACAAATATATTATCACCAGCAAAAACAGAATCTGGTAGAGTCACTGATACATCATCACATCTAGTAGAAACCGCAGGAATATTATTTAGATTAGCAAAACTAACATTAGTATCTTCAGTCGCGGCTATAGCATCAGAAGCACGACCTGGTTCTGTATTAACAGAAACACTATTACCATTATTTTTAACTTGAAAACTTCCTATAGGTTGTAAAGTTCCTAAATTATAAGCATCAGTAGAAGCGACATAATCATTTTGAACATCTACACCATTTTGCTCTATCTCTTTGGAATTTTTACTATCTCCTTGGTATCCATTATAGGCACTACTTCCTTGAATGTTAAATTTAAAACTACTATTATTTAATAAAAAGGTTTCTATAAAACCTGGAGTTGCTCCTACTTTTACATATCTTTTATTAAGTGGATTAATTCCAATTAACATAGATTTTAAACATACATCAAAAAATCCAGTTCTTGATTTTAAATTAAGAGGTAATCTATATTTCATAGCAAATGTTTGATCTTCACTTCCACCTTGAAATACATTAGTACTATAAGGTTGAGGTGTTCCACCAGTAGAATCAAACCATAAAGTAAATTTTCTTTTTTTTCTCTCTCCAGTTCCTAAAGGTAGAGTAACTGAATTATCATCATAAATACTAGCATTATTAATCGGATACATCTTTACTTTTACTCCTTTTTTTTTTCTTTTTAATTTTACAATCTTTAAATGTATCTATAAAAAAATCCATAATTCTATTAAACAATTTTATTTCCATTTATTATTTTATAATATTATTATTTAAAATCTTACAGATGCTACACCGCCACTTACTACAATGACCATATCAAAGTGAGCATAATGATCAACGGTACACCCTACAATATCAGTAGAAGGATTAACGCTATCTCCTGTTCCAGTAAGTAGATTTTCAATGTAAATTCTACACATAATATTTAGACCTAAACAATTAGTTCCACTCTGTAAAGGACCAGTACAATTAGCATTAGAAAAGGATTCAGTATCTATTCCCCAGCAAAACCCTGCTTTACTACCTTCTGCTAACCGTTCATAATAATTTTTATCAGAAAGGGCATCAAATAAGGCACTAACATTTACTAGGTTAAATGCGTTAGCGGCGTTATTGTCTTGGTAGTCACAATCATTATTAGCGGCGAAAATATTATTATTTAAACCAACTTCTAAATCTAAATCAGAGGCGGATTGTCCAATCGCTTCTAATAGATGACAAAAGACTTCACTAGCACCACCACCATCAGCATAAGGAGCAAGAACTGACCTATTCTCCATTCTCATCGGTTGAGGAGGAACAAGTAGACTTCCTACACGATATTGAATTCTAGTCATATAATTTTTAATTCTTCCAGTTAATGAAAATCTACTTGGTTGATTAAGATTGTTAGTATCTCTCTGACACGCCAAAAGAGATTTAAGACTAGTAAATCTAGCAGGAACTTGGAATTCATTATTTGTTTGACCAGATTGATAGGTAGCGGTAAAGTTACGATAACTACTTGATGGAATGATATATTGTCCATTCGTAGCAATATCTATCATCTGTTGAGCATTAGCGGAAATCTCTACAATATTAGCGTGGTACTCAATTTCTGATAAAGTATAGGCAGGGGAAGAAGTCGGACCACCACCAGCAGTAGCACCTACCCAAGGATCTCCAGCAGTACCAGCACCCTGATCAGTAGGATTCCAGTGAGAAGGAATATAATTATTACAAGCGACTGTACCATTACTAGCAAGAGTTAGGTTAAGAATTAAATCACTATTTAAGGCGTTAAGAGGGAATAACTTACAATTAAGAGTTCCTATTACACCAGATACAAGAGGAAGACAGAATCTCATAGATTGACCGTAAGGAACACAAGGACCAAGTCTAGAAATCCAACCATTTTGACCACCATAGGCACAACTCTTACTATTATTATAGGTATTTTGTGTTTCAAATTGATCTTCACCAGCACCAGAAACTAAGATATTCATAGTGGAAGAAGCAGTACCACGAGTACCTACTGGTGGTGCTCCGTAGAAAAGATTATTTAAATCTGCGTCTAAAACAATTCTACGAGTTTGACAACCTACATTAGCCGCGTCTGCTCCAGTTGTCCTTAAAACTCTATCGTTTGCTATACTATTAGCGGCGGCGGAATCTATAGAAACAACCATATTAAAACCAGTGTAGAGATTCACATCTGCGAAAGTATTACCAGTACGCTCCCAGTATTCTGCTACATTAATAGAATTAGTTTCAAATCCAGGGATTGCTTCCTTAGACCAACCAGGAGGACCATATTGACCTAAGTGAGTCTGTGCGGTATCACTAATAATACCAGTGTGACCCATGCCTAATATAGTACCACTTGTAAGGCGACTTCCCATAGAAATCTGTAAATCCATAAAAATATTCATAAGTAAATTATAATTTTGAATGGACTCTAGCAAGTTACTAGAATTATAAATTTCCATAGTCTGTAATACAGCATAAGCACTACCATCAATATAGAATCTTTGGAAAGAGTTAGCACGATAATCAGGAGAACCGCCATCACTAATAATAGATGGAGTGGTATTATTAAAGGTAAATGCTAAGAATGATTTAGCAGGATTTAAATAAGTACCAGCACGACCAGATGGAATCCTAATGCGAACTATAGTACTTGGAAGGGCAGTTGTACTAGATTCTGGAACACAAACCGCTTCATAACTTCTTGCGGAAATTGCTAACGGATCAGGACTATAATCTAAACTTTTAGGGAAACTACTATCACTCATTTATATAATAACTTTTTATTTAAATTTAATAAAATTTAAACATAGTTTAATCCTTTAGTTACTACCTTACCTGCTAGATCTGAACCTAACTTTTTACCTATTGCTCCACCTATAACAGCACCTGCCCCTGCTTGTATTGCTTCTCTACCTGCCCCCCTTAAATCACCTTTTAATAGTTTATTTCCTACTTTTGCCCCTGCTACCACTGCTTTAGCAGGAGTTAATACTTTTCCTAATACTTTTCCAGCACCTGGAATTTTCTCTATTGTATCAATTACTCTACCCCCAATATCCCCCACCACTCCTAGGACTGGTGCTACTTTTCTTCCCACACTTCTGGCGACACTGCCTACTTTTTGACCAAATCTTTTAAATCCACCCCCAACTTTTCTACCAAAACTTCTAATTGATGATAAGAAACTCATTTATTTAAAATAAATCTTTTTAAAAAAATAAATAATTATTAATTTTCAACACTTAAACTAGTAGGTTTAACCACAACGGCATCTTTACTAGTTAATTCCGCTATTGCTTCTTCTTCAGTTAAAACAGTGTTTCCTTCTGCTTCTTTTTTTAATTTCTCAATCTTTTCATCTATTAACTTACATTCTTCTACCGCCATTTCCATTTTCTTAGTTTCTTCTACTTCTCTTTTCTCTTGGTTTTTTTTCTTAGTTTCTTTTGATATTTTATTCATCTTATTAGCGGTTGCTTGATATTCATCAATATAGATTTCTCCTTTTTCATTTGTTGATATTAAATTCTTAAAGGATTCCATATCAAAAACCATTTTACCATCAACTACTTTAGTGTGTTGAGGGAAATTGTGAATAACTTCCATTATAGAAAAATTTTCAACTATTCCTTTTACTAATTGTTTCATAGATTTATCCCATTCTTCAGTTTCATCAGCAGATAAAGGAAGAATTTTCTCCGTCAACATTCTATCACTCTCAAGTTTTTGTAGTAATTTTATTTGGTTCATCATATGGTTAAATGCTTGTTCTGATGCCCATTCATCTGGAGGGCGATTTTCATCTAATTTTTCTAAAGGTACAATCCATTCTATAGGTTTCCTTGGAACTTCAGGTTTTGGAAATCTAATCGCATTTAAATCATCACTAAAGGTTTTTGTATTCGCAGGAATCATTTATTTTATATTTAGAAATTAACTATTGATTAAACACGGTTTGAGGTAAAAATATAGGTTTATTTGGAGTATATAAATTAGCATATAAAGTACCCCTATCACTCATATATTGATCTTGTGGAATTGTTAAAGGAATATTAGGATAATGTTCTGGTAAGTAAGAAGGTAACGCTCTCTGATAATATGCTACTTGTTCAGGGGAATGACCTACAACTCCTAATAGTCTTGGATCTCTATAAGAATTACCTTGACCTATCAAGTAGGTAAGATTACTATCACCATTAAAAGGTAAAGGCATTACTGGATTTGTAGTAACTTCTCTTACATTGTTAGCACCTGGAAAATAACTATATAGACTTGTTCTCCTTCCTGGACCGTTAATTTGACGCTTAGGTAATAAACTTGATTGATACATTTAAAAATATCCAATATTAAAAATCTGTAGTATTTAAATGACGAGTCTATTAGTTGAGGAAAGATCATTAAACTTTTTACCGCCTAGTAGGAATGTAAATGTTCAACTACAATCTAATCAATTTGTGTTACCTACTCAATTACAAAATCGCTATGATACTTTTAGTATTTATCCTTCTGTTCAAAGTGCTAGTAATGAGTCTATGAATAATTTAAAGGCAGAAATGGGGCAGTCTACCGCAAACCAACCTTATAGACTTAATAATGATAGTTTATATACAACCTTAAGACAAGATAGAAAATCCCTAGACACAATGAGAGCAAACGCTTATCAAAATCCTTATAATGTAAGGAATAAAGATGAGGAAGTACCTAATATTTTATTTACTGGTGGATACGAAGATGACGCTATGTTTTTGGATAGAGAAAATAGGGAATTTCTAGAAGAAGAAAGACTAACCAAAGGAACATTAGTAAAAATGCCTAAACAAAAACCAATTAGGAATTTTAGAAAACAATCTGATGAACCAAGTTTAGAAAATTTCATGCCTAATTTAAAAGTAGGTTTAAATATACAATCACCACTTTTAGGAATCCGAGGAGAAAATAATAGTAATCGCTCAAATGGTAAAAAATTATTATTAGAAACTGCCGATGTAAATTACCGACCTATCAAAATGAATAGAGAGTTTGAAAGAATGAAAATATGATAACTAATATATTTTTATGAATTATAAAATGCCGAAGACTATCTTAGTGCGAAGAGTTCCTACAAAAGTTATTAGTTTGAAAGAAGGAGGGAAAGTAAATAAAACTGGTTTACATATGTTACATAAAGGAGAAGTGGTACTACCTGCTAAAGATGTAAAGATGTTACAAAAACTTATGCCTAGCAATACTATGAAAGGCGGATTTAAAAAGGGTAGTAAATCCAAAACAAGACCTGGAGAAAAAGATTTTACTACCAAGAAGACAAGTAAAGATTTTAATAGAGGAGGTAAAAGAGAAAAGACAGCACAAGGTAGCAAAGTTAAAAGACGACCTTTTTCTAAATAAATTAATTAATCATTAGTAAATGGCGGGAAGAGTACCAGATTTAGATGAACTATTAAATGACGAAGAAAACGATTTTATGAATATGATACAAGATATAAAAGTAAGTGCTAGAGATGGAACAAGATTTAGTCTTAGACAAGGAAGACCAGAATTTATGAATAATAATCCTGGTTTATTCACTGACCAAGATAGAAGAAATATGGCGGATAATATAGTAAGGCACAGTGCCGATGAAAGAAGAGATAGAGTAGGAAATAATTTTAATGATAGAATGAGAGCAATGAGAGGACAAGAAAATTTTGTTCCTATTCAAAGAAGACGAGAAGATGAAATCGTAGTTCCTTTTAATCCAAGAGAAATTTTTAATCAACCTGTAGATATGGTAGAACCTGGAAATTAATAGTATGAGTCTATTTTATGATTAATAGTATGGGACGAAGAAGATTTAATCCAAGAAGATCATCTCTTTTTAGAAAGTCTAGAAAGAGTTCTAGCAAGAGTAGCACGGCGGACAGTGAGTGTAGAAAACTTACTCTTATTATTAAGAACTTTTTTAGTAAATTGTGGAACAGTTAAACCTTCTCTTTTCGCTTGTCTAGTAAAACTTCCTGGATTTTTAATAGCAGATTGTATAAATTTTGGAGGTGACATTTTATCTATTGAGAGATAATTCTTTTTGTCTTAACCAAGTTTCAATATCATTTTTATCAGTACCCCTATCATAACCTTTAAACATTTCTATATTACCGTTTTGTTTAAGAAATGCCTTCATAGCATTAGCACTTACTATGCTTAACATTCTCCTACATAACCAATTTTTAGGCATTTTATTATTTTGACCCCTTATGACACAGAATCTAGCAAATTCTAAATATAAGTTTTTATCTTTAAAGTAGATAAAATCATTATTTATTTCGTACAGTTTTTTATTAGGATTATAAAAGTATCCTACTAGATTCTTATCTAAATCTGGTTTAGTTTTTAACATACAATCAAGATCCAAATAGATTCCACCGTGTTTATGTAAAATTAAAACTCTACAAAAATCAGTCAACCAATAATCATTAGGGAAAGTACAAACAAAATCTAGAAATTCTGGATAGTCATTTTTTATTAAATCTAATATATTTTCTTTATTCCATACTTTTATCTTATGTCTTTTCATTTCATTAAATAATCTAGCATTTTTCCAAGTAGGATTATCATCAATTGCTTTATAAAACATAGGGATAAATACCTGATGGATTATCATTAATTTATATCTATAAAAAAAAGATGCCCCTTTGCCCCTGGTTTTGAAAGTATTTTATTTATTGTTAATCTATCTTTTTATATTTGAGGAGGTTTTAAATTCAAGGGCATAAGGGCATCTTTTTATTTTATATTTATCATATGAATAAATCTATTAAACCGTTAATAAATACTTCTCATTTTTTTACACCACTTAATTTAATGGGACTTACCTATAAACAAAAGTTTAATAAGAAATATGGAAATCCAAGGAATCAATCTAATAGTTTAACTGAAATATCTAGATTAACTGGATATAAATTATCTGGATTAAATACTATTAAAAAAAAAGGAATGGGAGCATTTAGAACAAATCCACAGTCTGTAAGACCTACTGTTAAATCAGCATCTCAATGGGGTATAGCAAGAGTTTATAGTGCGGTTATGGGAGGTAAGGCACAAAAGATAGATAAAAAACATTTAATCAAAAAATAAAAATTTGATTTTATCATGCCTTCCACAAAACTTTTCTACTCCAATAATTAGCGGTATTTTTATTATTTCTTGTTAGGTTTCCTTCTTTATCTCTTATACCAGCACTCCGCCGTAAATAGTTCTCTCTTGCTTCTTTAGAATAATTATGTCTGTATCTACTATCTCCAAAATGGATTAGTTTTACTTTACCATTTTTTTTTACATATACACTCATTTTTTTTCCTTTAACTTTAGATTTAAAAGGTTTATATAAAGGTTTATCCATTTATCTAAATAAATATATCTTTATCATCTATGAATCCCTTAATCTCGTTAAAATTTCTAAAATATTGATTATCATTTAATTTTACCATAACTGTATCGTGTTTATTCCTAAAACAAAATTCACATAATTCTCTATATTTTTCTTTTGGAATATCTAAAAGTTCGTCATACATAATTACATTTTCATTTTTACTACATTTAAAAAAAATTAAATCTGTAGTCATCTGTCTAATCCCTTTTGGAATACTGGTAAATCTCTGTACACAATTAATTATAGAACATCTTAAATGTCTTCTATTATATGCTATTCGTTTATAGAGATTTTCTAATTCTTTTCCACCTGATTTTAATTCACTTGCTAAGTCATCTATATATATTAATGTGTTTTCGTCTTGATCACTCCATTCTTCTATTTTTCCGTAAATATCATAAAGATTAGTTAAATCAAATGAATGATAAATATCTTCATAATCAATAGATTCAAATGGATTTTTTTTTAAACTATTAAGACTTCCTTGAGGACACATAATAATAATATGATTAAACTTTTTTCTATAAACGAGTTCCCCCTTCTTCTTACCAGTTATTAAAGAAACTGCTAAACTACTCTTACCACTACCAGGTTTTCCTACAATAACTAAATTAAATGCTTGTTTATAGGGGAATGGTTCAGGTACGCCCTTCATTTCTTGATCACAAACAAACTTAGGGGGTTTTAATAAAAAACTTTTATTTTTTACTTCTCTCATCTAAACAAATTTAAGATTAAAATGTTGTGGTTGATAGTCATCTTCAAACTCTTGAGATTTGATAGCATTCTTTTTCCTACCCCTTAGTTCTTTTTTATAATATTGATAGACTTGACTTAAAAGTTCATCATCATCTGATTCACTACTAGAATTTTCATAGATTATTTCTTTTGGTGGTTTTTTTACTCTTTTTCTTTTCACTACTTTAATAACCTTTTTTCTAGAAGATTTTGTTTTTCTAGGTGGTGGAGGAGTAGGTTCTTCTACAATAATTTCTTCTGTAGGTTCTTCTACAATAACTTCAGGTTCTACAGGTTCTGGAGTTTCTACAATAGAAACAGGTTCTGGATTATTTTCAGTAAGCGATTTTTGCTTTACTGGTTTTTTAGTTTTTTGTCTAGTTTCTCTTGCTTGTTTCATTTTCAATGCCCTTTTTTCTCTTGCTTTTGCTAGTGCTTCTAATTGTTTTTCTGTAGGGATTCTTTTCTTTTTTGGTTTTGGTTTTGTAATTTGATCTTCTTCAATTACTCTAGCATCTATATCTACTGATGTTTGATTATGCTCAACTTCTTCCATTAGTTTCCATTTAGATATTTTTTTATCCGATTAAACTAATGAATTTCAAAAGATTATATAAACCACCTATTCCTAGACAAAGGGAAGAAATTATAGAAATAAAAAAAGATGATATTGAATATAAAGATTATGTAAGAAACAGTAGACCGTGTGGTTTTAGACCAAATCCTATTTTTTCTCTTGATGATTTACCTATTCCAAAACCTAAAATAGATAATTTTAATGATTTAAATACTGAGGTATCAGAAAAACACGGAGTAGAGTTTCCAATAGAATTAGGGAAAGGAATAGATAAGTATATTAAAATGGTGGATAATTATAAGAATAGTAAAAATCCACATATTTCTATAGAAAAAGCAATTCATAGAGAATTAAAGAAAAAGAAAAAAAAAAAAATGAATATGTGTAAGATTATAAATAAAAAAAATACACTATACTTTTAATGAGCGAATTATCATTAGAACAATTAAGTTATTATCTACCCCAACAATTTGTTTACCTAACAACTAGGAATTCATCTAAACAAAAACAATCCATTATATTAGACCAACCACCAGATCCAGGACAACCTAATATTAGACCTTTTTCTATTCCTGGTTCTGCTTTATATGATACACCACCAAATGATCCCCTAGATGTTTTTGATAACAATGGACAAGGACTTTTTGGTATTCCAGCAGGGAGTAGACCACCTAGTGCTAGTATTCCAATTACTGACAGACTATTGGCTAATATAAAACCACAGATTACTAGCGAAACAGGATATAGTTTATATTTTAGTCCAGTAAATGCCGAAATACCTACTAGTTTTTATAATATTTATAATATAGAGTTTCTTCAAGGTAATGATGTTATATTTGTTCAATTAATAAATACAGATACTAATGATATTTATTATAATAATTTAGAAATTCCACAAGGTAATTATACACCTAATAATTTCGCTACAGAAGTAGAAGGAGCAATTAAATTTTGGATTGACGAACTAAGGATAAGAGATGGAGTAGTGATAAATGGTGACTTAGATATAGAATATAGAGAACAGGCAAGAAAATATCTTTTTACTAACGATATTTACGGTGTAGATACCGATGATAGACCTTGGGAATTCAGATTTTTTTTGATAGATTACTGGGAAGTCCAAAGATGGACAAGTGAATTTATGGTAAGTCAAAGATTATGTTTTACTCCACTAGGATTAACTATACCTATGTATGATAAATATCCAGAGGGAAACTTTTATAATTTTAATGGAAATGATTATGCCTATTGGAGAGTACCAGCACAAGATCCAGGACCACCCGCACAATCTACTGGTGAAATGTGGAGTATGAGAAATATTGATTTGAGAAGAAGCAGTTATATAGCAATGGTAGTAGAAGATGATACAGGATCAGCAACTAACGAAGATATAAATGATTTTGGAGATAGTAATAGAATATTATTTAGTATTCCTATTCCTATGAATTATGGAGCAGATGAAACAATACCATCAACTTTAGAATATAAACCTACTGATACTAATTTTAAAATAAATGTGTCAGTACTTGGAATTACTAATTTTAATAATATTAATTTCGCTTTAATTGATAGTAATGGTGTTAGTCTTAATATGAATGGAGTGGATTGGTGTGCTACTATTCAGGTAAGACAAATTCCTACTGATAATTCCGCAACACAAATTGAAATAGAAAGTTTGGAATCATTTTTAAGAGGACTACCAGAATTTAACAGAGATGATCCAGGAAATATTCAAGACTTAAAACCTATGCTTAATCCTGCTAAGTTTGAGGTATTCAAGAAGAGATTAGAAGCAATAAGAAAGAAGAAAGGAAGGATTACATTTAATAGTATTCTTAATAACCTTCAAGGAGAAAAGGAACAGATAGTAGAAATTGATAAAGAAAGTGGAACTAAAAAAATAATTCCAGATGTCAATATTGAGGATATAGGATTAAAAGCAAAAACACCAGAAGAGATAGCATTTGAAAGACAATTAGAAAGAGAGAAAAATAAAGATTAAGTTTTAAACATTCAATAAATATCTATATTATAAAAAGATGAATAACTATAGTAATGCTTCTTTTAATTGTCCTGATTGTGTGTGTCCAAGTAGTTTTACTGATTTAGGTGTATTTATTTCAGGGATTCTTTTATCTATTGGTGGAGTAATAGCAATAATTGGTTCACAATGTAGAGCATCTAAATGTAATGAAATAACATGTAGTAAATGTTTGAAAATAAAAAGAGAGGGAGTTTTAAATGGAGTCTAATATACCAAGTGAAACAACCAAGGAAGCAGTAGAAGCAAAACAAGAAAGAAGTAATAAAGAAAGAAAACTAGCAAAAAACTTTTTAAATGACGAAGCAAAACTAGCAAGAGATATAGCTAATGAAAGTTACTCACAAAATAGAAAAAATATTGGAAGTTATGAATACCTACCAGATTATAGTAATGAAAATACAGCAGTCTATAAATCAGGTAATAAAATAAAGATAGGAATGAGGGGTAGTACAACAGGAGGAGATTGGGTAAGGAATCTACTTATAGCAGGTGGACAAGAAAATTATGATAAAGATTTTACGGCAGATAGAAAATTATACGATAGACTAAAGAATGATTTTTCTGATTCTGTTATTTCTACTACTGGTCATTCTAGAGGAGGAAAGAGAGCGAGAAACCTAGCGTTTAAAAAAGGTTTAGAAGGAGACGCTTTTAATGAGGCATCAAGTCCATTTTCTATTAGTCAATCTTTTCAAAAAAACTATTGCGAGGTCAATGACTGTAAACGATTTAATTCCTATCGCACTAAAAAAGATCCAGTGAGTGGAGCAGGTTATCTAGGTAAGAATTCAGGACAATATGGAAAAAATACTAATTTTGATTCTGTAAAGGGTTTTGATGATATTGCTAATAGTCATAGTTTAATCAATTTCTATTAATTGGACAAGTTGCCCTTTTTTAGAAAAGTTGCCTTCTTGCCCCTGGATTTCAAAGTATATTTAATAATGTGATTCTACATTTTTAAATCTGAGGAAGATTGAAAACGAGGGGCAAGAAGGCAAGTTTTATTTACCACCATAAAAAGGTTTTTATAGTATATTTATCACAAGAATAAATACTTAATGACTCCTTGATAGGTAACAAATTGTATCTTGCCCCTAAAAAGGCACGATACAAAAAATAAGGCAAAATACAAAAAAAATTTTGAATTAATTTTATTTTTCATTAAAATTATACAAAATGTATTTTCCAAAAGAGATTATTAAGATAATTGTTAGTTATTGTGGTCATACCTTAGAACAAAGACAGAGGATAATGTGGAGTAGTATAATACCACATAGAAATCAAACCGCTTGTAGGATACCTAGAAATTTTTGTAAAATGAGTTACTGGTTTACTAATAAAAGATTATTAAGTGGATTGTGTGTAGAGTGGATAAGAGGTAGAAATTGTGTTGAGGGTGCTATGATAACTAAACCCTACCGTTATTCCTAAATAAATAAATAGGATTCATAGTTATGCGGTTGTCCGTAGTATCTGACTCCTAGTTTATCTCTATAATAAAGATTAGGTATCTTAAAAAATCTATCTCCTGTATAATAATCCAAGTTTTTTTTTTCGTGATTTTCTATTAATGGTTTGTCTTCCTTACTATAAAAATTTCCCATTATTAAGATTTAAAGATTTTAATCTTAAATAATAAATGTATTACACAATTAATATTCACGATGAGGAGGAAATTTTTTGTAGAACCCATAAGGAAATATCAGAAACAATTAATCTAATTATTAAAAGAAGGGGTTTAAATAGCAATTTTACTACAAAGAATATAGTAGCAAATTGGTTATGTAGAAATAATAAGTCCAAGAAATGGAATTTTGTAAGAGTAGAAAAACATAAATCAAAAAAAAGTAAACCTTGAATATTTATTTTGAGGGTCAATATTACTAACTAATTCTTTATTTTGTGTTACTAATGATGGAGAATAGAAATAACTTCTATTCCTTTTTTGAATAAGAGAAATTAATAGAGCATCATATGCTTTTGGTCGTTTATCCCTTAATTGTGCTAACAATAAACTAGGACAATTCACATAATAGGCATGAGCAGTCCAGAATTTTATATCTTCACTTATAATTTGATTTAAACCTACTTTAAATTTTAAATCTTTTGTCTTGTCTTTTTTATCATAGAATCCACCTAAATATATAATATCACTTCCTTGTGGTACTTCAATATCCAGATCTGCTAAACCTTTTGATAGAACGCAGTCATCTTCCAAAATAAAAACTCCTTGATCCGAGCGTTCACTTCCTACCTTTAACGCTTTTAAATGAGATAGAAAACAACCCATCTTAGCCATTACTTTTTTACTAATAATAGTTTGTCCATAAGGTTGTACCCAGCATTTACCTACTTGACTTATTAACTGATTTTGTAGGTAATTTTCTCCCATTTGTTTTCCATCAATCGCATCTATCAATAAAAAATCTCTTACACCATTCTTTGCTAATTCTTTTTGAATATACTCTTTTCTATTTTTCATACATATCACTATAACCGTACTATTCTTTAAGGACGGCATTTAAATTGTTTTATACAATAAACTTTAAATAGTTATATTATACATTCTTCATCACTGTCTTCATCTACTTTTGATTTATAATTTTTTAACCACCCAGTAGTTCCATTATGTTCATTTATATAGAAATCTTTTAACTGAGGGTCTCTCTGAATCAGTTTTTGAAAATTTAATTTTCCTAATTTCCTTTTTTCTTTTTTTGTTAGATTTTGGAAATCACTTGAATTTTTAAATTTATTATGAATATCACTTATTTTAGTAAATTCTTCTTCTGTGGTATAATTACAATAAGTTAATACAATTTGTAGTATATCATTACTATCTTCTATATAATTTTTGGTTCGTTCTTTAATACTATCACAAAGGGTAACTTTTTCAAGATTGGTAAAGGTAAGATTCTTATCTATCATAAATTTCAAAAAGTAATAGATAAGTCCAGAGGCATTTTTATCTAACCATTCTTTTGTTTTATATTCTGGTCTTGCTATTTTAATATTTGTTTGTGTATTATTTTTAGGAATTTCTTGTTCCAGTTTAAACTGGTTTCTATATAATATATCAATTGCTCTTCTACTCATACTGTTTCCAGTATTTCCAGATAATTTTAATTTTTCATTACATTCTAATAATTTTACTCCCGCCATAGTACATTTGGTATCATTGCTAAAGAGTTTTCTAGCATTGATGATATTACTACCAGTCATTGTTTTGATTACCGAAAATTCTATAGTATCTTCTTCACAAGGTTCATCAAAGATACAAAATCTTTTTTTATCCATATTTGCTATTGCTGGATTACCATTATCTCCTATCTTCTTGGTAAGGATAGAAACATTCCCCTTAAAGGCATAATCTTGATGAATATATCTTAGAACATCGTTTAAGAATGATTTACCATTACTTCCTGTACCGTTTTCTATAATGAATCTTTCCAAAACTTTACCAGAAAAACTATTACACATTAGATGTACCCAGTTTTCTTTTTCTTCTTGAATTGGAAAAACATCAGTTAATAGATTATCCCAAAACTCTACTGCTTCTTGTCTTTTATCAAAATCTTCTATAAGTTTAAATTCACACCCTACCATTGTTACATAATCTTCTTTTACTCTTTTTTCTAATCTCATAGTATTTAAGTCCAAGGTATGGTTCTTGAAATGATAGAGATGATCTTTTGCGTCAAAGTCTACATTTTCAATAGAAGGGTCTGCCTTATTAATGATAAAGAGTTTTGCTATATCATTGATACCCCCACCATTAATTTTATTTAATAGAGTAAGTTTCTTTTTGGCGGAAGTTGCTTCTTCTTCATTATCATCATTACAATTATCTATCAGTGACTGTTCATAGATAGGACGCATCTTTTTAAGAATTTTATGTTTAAGAAAATTTAACCCATTATCATTTTTCCATATTTTATTTTTTTCATCATAAATATAATAGGTTGGTTTCCCATCGTGATGATTGATAATATAATTATCTCCCCATAACTTATCAAACTCTAGATAAATCTCTTCACTGTCTTCATCAGGAAGAGATTTAACTAAAGGTTTCTTAGGAGTAAGATAATCCCAAGTAGTATCAAAGTCTTTATCATTCTTATATCTACTTGATTTTTTACTCCATTCCCTTGCTTGTTCTTTATATTTTTCACCGTGAAATTTAATTTGTGATAGAATAGGCATCCATTTATCTCTTGGTAAATCTGCTTGTTGTGCTGTAAGAGCATCTACTGCCTTATCTACTTTTGATTTCTTTTTCTTTTTGGTTACTTCTATCTTAACATTTTGTTCTAATTTTGCTTTGGTAACAAAATCATAGGGAATTAAAGGGGTATCTATCATTGGAATAGTTTCTTTAACATTATAAAATATTTTGTCCCTTTTTTCGTAGACAAAACTTCCAGACAAGATTTCTATTTGTTTAAATGGAAAATCAGGGTGTCTACACTTTTGTTTAAGATATTTTCTAACATCTTTACTTGGTTTAAAGTATAGATGAATTCCCCTTTTTTTACTGGTAGATTTTGTCCAAGGTAATATCTCTTTCATCTTTTCTATCCATTCTTCTGCTTCTTCTGATAGTTCCCCTTGGTATTTTTCTTCATCAGGTTCATATACATCAACATCTATTACTGCTAATGATTTGGAAGAATGAATAGCAAAATGATCAGTTTGAAAATCAAAGGTTTCAATTCTATCTTTACAAACTTCTAATGAATCATTACATTTTGGATAAACCTTTTTAGAATCTTCTTGATAGACTGGTCCAGTAACTCTTTTTCTATCATCAATCCTAATAGGTTGATAATGTAAATTATGTTTCTTAATAAAATCTACAGTATTCATTATATATATATTTTGTATAATACAATTTATATTTAAATCAAATTTTTTTTATTAAATTTAATTGTAAATTACAGATGAATAGAAAAGAGTATATGAAAAATTATTACCAGAAGAAGAAGATAGAATTAAGAAATAAGAGTTTAATCAGAAGTCATAGAAAATCATTACTTAAAGCAAATGATATTAGAAAAGCACTTCACGAATTATTGGTAGAAAATAAAAGAAGAAGAACGGTTGCTATCCATAAGATAGAATATAAAAAAATTGTATTATATTTTGATTAGAATGGTATCAGAAGAAAAAGATTTTGAAATTGTAAATAAGGCAATATATGATAGTTCAATTGGAGAAGATAGATTTGCTGGTATGATGTTAAGAGATAGAAAAAGTAGGTTTTTAATGGAAGCGAGTAAGAGAGCATTGGAAAAAGAATATGCTATTAAAAGGTATAGTAAAAAGGTATATGAATTTAAAAAAATGAAAGTATTTACAAATATAACTGATAGATTGGTACAGGAATATATTAAGAAAATAATTATTATTAATAATATTATAGTAACTGGTATTAAGAATTATTGGAAGCATAAGAATTCCTATGAGAATATAATGGCGGAACTAGATGAATTATTGGATTCAGGATTTAAATGTAATTGTAGGAATAATGGTTTTGGATTTTGCTTTTGTGTGGATTATAATGGAAAATATTTAAACTGATAGAAAAGTATCCAGATATACTTTATTAAATAAATGATAAGAAATATATATACCATTATATCTAATAATAGGATATTGTTTGATTTCTACACTTTTCCAAAACCATTCAAAATCTTTTCTTTTAAAATCTATATTTAATTCCTTGTATTCAAAATCTTTTTTATTATCTATACATATCTTTTTTATTTTATTACAATTACTACAATTCTTTTTTCCATAAATTTGGAAAATAGAATCCATATAAAATAAGTAAAATATTTAAATTTATAAATATATATATAAAAATGTATTTGATAGAAAAGACTCTTGATGATTATGAAAAAGAAAATCTTGATTTAAAAAAAAAATTAAAATTATTGGAAATTAAATATGAATTATTAAAAGAAAAATATAATTATAGAGATAATGGTATTTGGAAGCGTAGGACGATGGTGTGATGAAATTACTATCAAATATCTTATACCTTGTTCTATTGTTATTTTGATTACTGGAATGTTAATGATTTTCTAATACCTTATGTTATGATTTTTACCCCATACTTCAGTATGCCTTTCGTGTGGTGCTAGATAATCTATATCAAGATTTCTTTCACACATATATTTCTGAAACATAGCATTTACTAAGACTTCATTAACTGAATTATGATGAGAACCCATTTTAAATAAAACCAATAATTCAAAGGGAGTTGGAGAATCAGTAGAAGAAGGTTTTGTAACTTTATAATATTTTTGTAATTTTTCTACAACAGTAGCAAAATTATTCATTTCTATCCATTTTTGGTGAGTCATATAAAACCCCCATATCCCCCAAATGAAAACAATTCAAATTTTTTTAAAGACAACGATTTTCACAAGTCATTTTTTTTTCTGATTTTTTTTCAGATTCCATAGAAATTTGTTAAGTATCTGATAAAAAAAAATATATTATAGAAATTTATTAAGTATCTGATAATTATCTCAATCTTGGTAAAGTTGTAGATGGTACTTCTATAATATCACCATCTTCATCATAATCTGAATCTTCTTCTATCATTTCATTAAAACGATCCCAGTCAATTCTATAAATATCTTCTTCATAATCTGGATATAAATCCACACGACAAATAGAACAGGTATCCTTCTTAATCATAGATAAACAGTAAGCACAAGCGTGGATATGGTTATTGCTACAAGTTATTACTTCATCGGTAGAAAAGTCTTCAAAGCATACAGGACAGTTGGAAGTCATTGATTATAATGATACCGTATTTCTGATTTATTTTCAATTCAAATTTTTTTTTATTTTTCGGATTTTTTTTTTTCTGATTTTTTTTCAGATTCCATAGAAATCTCTTAAGTATCTGATACCATATGATGATAAAAATAAGATGCCCTCTTGCCCTTAAATTTAAAACCTTTTTATGATTTAAATGATA
>Ga0098037_1000539_pt1 | contig 19084 bp, 24 predicted proteins | sample 5_EtaG_FD_75050 | JGI IMG/M metagenome (GOLD analysis project Ga0098037, IMG submission 75050) | Marine viral communities from the Subarctic Pacific Ocean - 5_ETSP_OMZ_AT15132 metaG | ecosystem: Environmental > Aquatic > Marine > Oceanic | place: Pacific Ocean | collected 2015-01-08 | reverse complement strand
ATCATCAAAAACAAATAAAATTATGGAAGAAGAATATCAATTAAATATAGATGAAGTTTTGTATCTACAAATGATAATACAACAGAATTTAAATGATGAATATACAGAAGATGATGAAGTGTATAGAAATATGATAATAAAACTGCAAAATAAAATATGCTTAATTAAAAATGAATTAAATAAATAACATTAAATAAATAAAATTATGGAAAAAGAAATAACAAAAGATTTAGGAACTAAAATAAAAAACTATATAGAATGGTATTTACAAGATTGTGATAATCAAGTTGAGGAATTAAAATGGCTGATTAATCTTGTAATAGATAGTGGGGGAAAAGAAAAAGATGAAATAATTGAAGTATTAGAAATACATAATAAATAAACTTAAATATAAAATTATGAAAAAAGAAAGATTAGTAACAATATCAAATAGAAGTGTATATCATAAATACGCAGAGGTAACTATACCTATACCAAAACATATTAAAAAAGAGGATGTAGCAGATTGGTTATTTGAAAATGAACATTTGTATACAGATGATTTAGACCAACGATTACATGAATCAAAGTATGAGTTTGGGTTTGGATTGGGTAATGGTATGGATGAGAAAGATGAAGAAAGTGAAACGAGGTACGATATAGAGGGTGAAAAATATGGAGGACACTTATAATGGATAAATACAGAGAACTTTTAGATTGTGTAAGCGATTGTTGTAATGCACCAACAAATTCAGATGTACCAATTTGTACATATTGTGGTGAACACTGCGATATTTATTTTGAAGAAAATTAAATGGGAAAATATTATAATAAATTTTATAGAAACTTTAAAAAATGGGACAAGGATAAACTAGTATCAAATTGTTGTGGATCAGAAATAAAAGATAACATTTGCCCCATGTGTAAAAAAGAAACAACTTTAGTAACAGAAAAAAATTATAAAAGAACAAATTATAATGTACTAAAACATATTTGGAAAATTAATTAACATTTAGTAACTTTATGTAAAATTTTAAAACAATTAATATGAACGAAACAGAAAAAAACTTACAAGACTTAAAAAAAGCGTGGAACATAGGCAACAAAAATAAAGAATTTGAATGGGTATTTATGACCAAAGATGAAAAAGAATACTTTAAAAAATGTTGCAAACTTATGTATAATAAATCTAAAAAAATATGAAAATAGAAATTAATCCTGAACATTTGGCTCATAGATTGGCTATGGACAAGGTTGAAAAAAAATATCAAGACTTAGATATTAGTCCCTACATAGAAAATTGTGTTGAATATATTGGTTGTTCTTTTACTGAAGTAGCTCAAAGAGATTTTGATAAACACAAAGATAAATACCTAAAACTAATATTAAAAAAATAAAACTAAAAAAACATGAAAAAAAATCAATCACCAGAATTAAGAAAAATAGTTAATTCTGTATGCACGAATTGTAGTGTAACATCAAATTTATTATTTAGAGATAAACACGCAAGAAAACTAGATCATATTGTTAGAGCAAGACAAATGCTAGTATCAATATTATGGAATGAAAAAGGACTAACTAATTATGCAATAAGAGATATATTAGGATATAAAAATCATGCATCTGTAATACACGCAAGAAAACAACACGAACAAGACAATAAAAATAATTTTAAGTACAGAAAAACTTATGGTAAAACATTAATTGACTTAGGTATTCAGAACGATTACTCTACTGATATTGAAAAACAATTAAAAGAACAAAAGAAAATAAACAATGTACTCAAAAGGTTATACGAAAATGAAAAAAAAGACTGCGAAAGAATAAAAAAAGAATTATTAGATCTAAGAAAAAAATATTTACTTTAACCACTATTTAATAAAATAATTTTACTATATTTGTAAAATAAGTTTAATTTAATTTAATAAACATGAAGAAAAATCTAAAAACAATTAACATCAAAGGTAAAGAATATGTTGAAGTCAATGAAAGACTTAAATATTTCAGAAAAAACTACAAAGACTACGCATTAACAACAGAAGTTTTACAATGCACAGAAGAACACTGCGTAATGAAAGCTAGTATATTTAACTCAGAGGGGGTTGTAATAGCAACAGGGCATGCACACGAAACAAAAGGATCAAGCTATATTAATAAAACATCACACGTTGAAGTTTGCGAAACATCAGCATGGGGCAGAGCTTTAGGAAACTTTGGTATTGGTATAGATAGCTCAGTAGCTAGTGCAGATGAGGTCCAAAATGCTATCATCAACGACAAGGGCATGAAAGCGAAAAATAAAACAACTAAAAAAAAACTAACAACAGATCAATTTGATGCTATGATGATGGCTATAAGCGATAAGCAAGGTTTATTAGTTAAACAAAGAATGGATAGCTATGATATAGATAAAGAACAAATGGATCAATTAAATGAGGCTATAAAACAAAACATGTAACATGAACTTTGAAAAACAAATAGAAATATTCAGTAAAAGTGATGCTGAATATTATGGGGATAAAAATTTTATCACCAACTCACAATTAGGCAAGCTAGCGAAATCTCCAAAGGTACTGGATCATTATAGAAAGTATGGTCAAGATGATACTAATGCTTTATTATTTGGTAGAGCTATGCATATGGCTGTTTTTGAGCCTGATAAGTTTTCAGAAGAAGTTATAAGATATGAAGGTAAAGTTAGGAGGGGCAAGGATTGGGAAAGTTTTAAACAAGACAACGCAGACAAAACTATCATATCCTCTTCTGAATACAAGGCTGTTTTTAGGATGTTTGACAAGTTAATGAGTATACCAAGGGTAAAAGATCTTATTACAGATGGTATACCTGAGGCTGTAAATTGTTGGCAAGATAGCGAAACTGGAGTTTATTGTAAGGGTAAATCAGATATGATAAAGAATGTAAATGGAGTTAAAATGTTAATAGACTTAAAGACCACGCAAGAACACAATGAAGAGTCTTTCAGGAGATCTTGTTATAAATATGGATACGATAGGCAGGCAGCTTTTTACACAGATGGATTTGGTGGTGATGAATTTTGGTTTATTGTGATAGAAAAACAACCTCCTTATGATGTAGGAGTATATATGTGTAGTAGCGATTTTGTAGAAGAGGGAAGAAAAAAATATAAAAAACTGCTAGAAACTTATAATAATTACTTTATAAGGCAAGAAAGCGATATTAATAATTATTATATAGAATCAATATTATGAGTAAACTAAGAATAGAATTAAAAAACAGAAAAATTACTTTACAAGAAGTATCGACCTATATTTCTAGGTCAAGACCAACAACAACAAAAAAGGTTTTAAAACCTGAGTTGTTTACAGCTCAAGAGATTAGATTAATTTCTGAGATGTTAAATGTGGACCCAAACTGGGCCTTCAATTATTTATTTGTTTAATTTAAAATTTAAAAAAATGCAAAAAACTAAAGAAACTATTTATTGTGGTAATGGTAAAGAGGTGAACTTTCAAGATGGGGGTTCTATTGTAAACTTTACTATACACTTAGATAAAATTAAGGAACACGTTTATGATTATGAGGGTAAAAAATATGTTAACCTTACAATCTCTGCCTTAAAAGGTGGTGCTAATGAATATGGTAAAACACACTCTATTAGAATCAATGATTTTGAACCAGATTCAAACAAAGAAAAAGATTCTAAAGACCTACCATTTTAATTTTTGTTTTTCATAATTTGCTTGGAGGGGGTTTATTCCCCCTTTAGGCACAAAAACTAACAATATGCTAATAAAAATTAACAGAGACTCTTTTATAGAAAGCTCTAGTATAGAACAGTATTATTTAGATGGTGTCAAGATCATATTTTACATATCATCTAGGAAACATGAAGAAATATACGATTCTGAAGAAACAGCAAGTAATGTTTTTAATAGGGTGGCTAGTTCATTTAGAGATGCAACATCAGAGCCAGTAATAAAACCAACAGAACAAAAGCTAGCAGAAAAACAAGAAATGTTTTTTAAGTTTTGGGAGATGTATGATAAAAAGATAAACAGAGATGATGCTCTTAAAAAGTGGATGAAGCTGTCTATGGTAGATATGGGTGAGGCACTAAATGTTTTACCTATGTATGTTAAATCCACTCCTGAAAAACAATACAGAAAGAATCCATCTACATGGATATATCAAAAGGCATGGAGAAACGAAATAATATCAAAAGAAACAAAGCAAGTATATCAAAAACCAAAATTTACAAATGTTGATAAATAGAGAACAAATAGAAAGAACATTATTAGGAAAAATAATAAATAATCCACAAGATTATTATAACAATCACTCTTTGATTGATCCTAATTTATTTTCTAATGTATTTAATAGACGTTTGTATAATGTTTTGTCTGAAAAGCTAGACAAAGGAGATAAAATAGACTTAGTTGATTTAGCAGATAGTATAGATAATATAGAAGACGTGGCAGTTATAATGAAGGAAGACGCTATGTTAGAAACACAAGCACAAACTTGTGTGTTGGTTTTGAATCAATATAAAAAGAAAGAACAACTAAAAGATTTTACTTCTAAAGTAAATAAAATGATTACTGATGATGAGGATGTTTTTGAGATTATGAATTATGTAGATGAAGAGGTTGTAAAAATATCAAGTGTAGACAGTGAAGGTGTAGTAGAAATAAAAGATCAGATTAGTGATTTACTTAAGTCTATAGAATATAAAATGAACAACAAAGGCTTGAATGGTGTTACTACAGGATTTAATAATATAGATAAGTTTACAGGTGGATGGCAAGAAACAGATTTAGTTATAGTGGGTGGAGCATCATCCATGGGTAAAACATCATTAGCCTTGGCTTTTGCTTTTAACGCATCCTTTTATGGTCAAGTGCCCACAGTATTGTTCTCATATGAGATGAGTAATCAACAACTGCTAAGCAGACTAATATCATCTGACTCAGGAATAGACAACAAGTGGATATTAAAAGGTAGTTTAGATCAAACAGAGTTAGGTAAAATACACGAATCTGCAGGTAGGATAGAACAAACACCTATTTATATAGATGACTGCAATAACTCATCACTTAGATATTTAGTAAATAAAATTAGACAGTATGTTATAACCAAAAAAGTAAAGTTAGTAATGGTAGATTACTTACAATTAGTAACAAACAACAAGAAAGGAAGGAGTAGGGAACAAGAGGTGTCTGAAGTAGCAAGAACCTTAAAGAACGTAGCAAAAGAGCTTAAGATAACTATCATAGCTCTTTCACAACTAAATAGGGGTGTTGGTCAAAGAGCTGAAAGCAGGCCTACTATAGCTGATCTTAGGGAGTCTGGTGAAATAGAGCAAGCTGCAGATATGGTTGTTTTAATATATAGGCCTGAGTATTATGGTATAGACACAGATGAAAATGGTAACAGCACAGAAGGTTTAGCTGAGGTTATATTTGCTAAGGGTAGAAATGTAGGAACAGGTGTATTAGGATTAAGGTTTCAAAAAGAATTAACTAAGTTTCATGAGATACAAAAGTAAAGAGAAAAAAGCCATAGATGTAGCTAGAGGAAAGAAAGCAGAAAAAAATTATGCTAAACTTTATACTAATGTAGAGTGGCCAACAGAAATGCAAGATATAAAAGAACATTGGGATGTTAAGGTAGAAGGGTACAAGATAGATGTTAAAGCTATAAAGAAAAATGATGAAAACATTCATTTTGTAGAATTTAAAAATGTTCAAGGCAATAAAGGTTGGTTGTATGGAGATGCAGATGGATTTGCTTTTGAAACCAAAGACTACTGGGTTGAAGTAAAGAAAGAAAAGTTACAAGATTGGATACATGAAAAGTGTGTAGACAAGGTTATGGGATGGGATGTTTATGAATTATCTAGCAGACCTGGTGCCAAAGATTTGTTTACTAAAATACCAACTATAGATCTGTGCTATATAGGTAAGATAAAAAAGAAAGCATGAGAAAAAGAATATGGCACATAGAAGTTGAGTATAAATGGAAAAATGTAAGAGTAGTAAAGGGAGTCAAAAGGCCAGCTAAAGAATATAAAAAAGGAACTTTTGTTTCTTGTGCTGTTGGGGACACTGTAGAAGAATTGAATAAAGATGGATATTTAAAAAACTCTATAGCTCAAAAAATAAAATCATCAACACAGATAGAGCTTGAAATAACAGGCTGGAAATGGAGAGAGGACATGGGAATGAGTAATGATGTATATAAAGATTAATAACCAAAATAATTAAATATGAAAGAAGCGATTTTTATTTTGCTGTTGGCTTTGACGTTTCAAAGCTCAGCTCAGATCAAAGAAGGACATTACATGTCAACTATTTCTAGTTATGTAGATTTTAATTCTAATGGTGAAATAGATAATGAAAAAGCCTATATAGACACAACCTATATACATGTTAGTAATCATGGATTTAGATTAATGTATAAAATTGGTGACTATGGTTCTTTTTACCCATGGTCTTTTGTTGAAAATAATGAAAAAGGAGATAACTTATATACCATTTATTTACAAGATGCTTGTAAAGTAAATTTAGAAAAAGGTTACTTTATATTTTATTATAAATTTAATAAAAAAACAGGTTTTTATGATAAAGCTACTAATTATAGAAAGTTAAAATATTTGTATGAGTAAAAGAGGTAGAATAAAAAATGTCAAGGCCACTAATGTTGATGGTATAAAATATAGGTCAAGGTTAGAGGCTTTTACATCTATAGAGTTAAGAAAATCTAAGATAAAGTTTCATTATGAAAAAGAAAAGTTTGTCTTAATGGATAAGTTTAAATATAATGGAAGCTCTATAGAAAAAAGAAAAAAGAAAGGTAAGTTAGTTTATGATGAAGCTCCACAGTCAGTAAGGTCAATAACTTATGTCCCTGATTTTACTAATATTAAACAAGGCTGGATAATAGAGGTAAAAGGATTGAAGTCTGATGTTTTTAACGTCAAATGGAAACTTTTTAAACAATATCTTGCAAAAAACAAGTTAAATTACGATCTTTACATGCCTGGAAGCAAAAAACAAATATTAGAAACTATAAAATTAATTAAAGAAAAAAATGGGAATACTAAAAAAAATATTTAGTGGAGGGGCTAGTGAACTAGTAGATTCAGTGGGTGGTGTGCTAGACTCATTGACTACAACTAAAGAAGAAAAATTAGAAGCAAAAAGAAAATTAAAAGAGATGATCTTATCTCATCAAGCTCAAATGGAATCTAACATAACAGATAGATGGAAGGCTGATATGAACTCTGATTCCTGGTTAAGTAAAAATGTAAGACCACTGACCCTTATATTTATGTTAGCTTGTACCATGTTATTAATATTTATTGATGCAGGGTATATAGACTTTCAAGTTAAACCTCACTTTGCTGACCTTTTACAAATTGTGTTAATTACAATCGTGGGTAGCTATTTTGGAGGAAGGTCAATAGAAAAATTAAGAAACAATAAAATTAAATAAAATGGCAAAAGAAATTAAAATTGACGAAACAATCATCAAAGATGTAACTAAATTAAGAAATGACGTTAGTAAAATAATGTTTGACTTTGGTAACCTTAAATTAGAAAGAATAAATTTAGAGCAAAGAATATCTGATATTGATAAACTAGAGTCAGATATGGCTGGTAAATATAAAGGTAGTATAACTAGAGAACAAAGAATAGCTGAGAAGTTAAAAGAGAAACATGGAGATGGTGTAGTAGACCTAGACAAAGGTGTATTTATACCAAATAAAAAATAGTTATTCTCTATGTAGTGTTATTGTGAATACTACTACTCCTAAAAATAGTTGTACTTCATAATAATTATATTCCATATCTGGTTCGTAATGCCTGATTCCAAACACTATACCATGAGAAAACTGAAAGCCAACACCAATCTTTTTCATTTCTTCCATTTATTTAATGGACAATCTGAAACCTCCCACCTGGCTTTAGTAGGCATGTAACAGCCACATAGTGAACAGGTATTACCACCAGCTAATTTATCACAGGTATTGCAAGTTCTTATTCTAATCATGTAATCAGTATCACTAACATTTTTAAGACCATTAGCTACATGTTTAGTTGAAGTAGCTATAAAGTTTTGAGCCCTTTTTAATAGGCTTAACTTATCTTTTTTCTTCCCACATCCAGGAAGTCCTTCACAATTTTTTTTCATTTAACTGATTTTTAAATTCTCTTTTCTTTCTTCTGTATTCACGCTTAGCTTCTAAACAACCCTCGCATCTACAACCATTTCTATAAGCTGTAACAGAAGGACATGGTTTTGCTTTTCTAGCTCTAGACGCAGCGTAGTTACAACTAGCATGGGAAAATGCTATGTTATCTAAATCAAAAAATAATTCTTTAGGATCATCAGAGTCTAACCATGGAGTTTTGTGCTCCACTGTAAACTTATCTATATTAGTTATTTCTGTACCACATTGATAACACCAGTTGAAACCTAGCTTTTTAGCGAAAGAAAACAGTATTGATTTTTTTAACCTGTTAGAAGCTGTGCCAGGATTCATTCCTAGTTGCTTTTTCTTTTTTTCTTTGTGGTACATTATCTATTTTTTTTAACGCCCCTTCTTCTGCCACCTTCACCTGGCATCCCTCTATTTTTAGATTTTCTTATTACTTTAACTTCTTTTGAATTGATACCTTTAGTATGATGAACATCCATTCCATCACCTTTTGTTACCATGCCTTTTCTAGCTAGTCTTCTCCTTGCTCTATTTCTAGCAGCCCTGTCCTTTTTAGATTTCTCTGAACTTTGAAACTTCTTATATTCTTTCTTATAATCTCTCATAACTTTAAAAAAAAAGGGGGGACTAAAAAAAGAAGTGCTCCCCCCTAAATCAAAACTAACATGAAAAACGTATAAATATAGTAAAAATTATCTGTAATAAATATTAATTAATTACAAAACTTACCAACATTTATATGTTTAAGACTCTATATCTTTACTTTCTATTAAGGTGTAAGTAAATTTATTACCCCAAATTGCCTTAGCTTCATAGCATATATCTAAAAACTCATGCCAATCGTCATTGTTAGCAATCACTTGACAACCAGCAGACCACTTGTCAACTTGCGTAGAAGTCTTACCCTTTCTGCCTGTTGCTCTGTGTATGTTTATACCATACAATCCTGTTTGGGTATTGTTGTCATCTAAGTCGTATCTATCATCTTTGTTTGCGTCTCTATAAACAGTGACAGGACCACATTGACCTAACGCTGGATATTTACCAGCATGTAATCTAATTTTGTGGGAACGCCTGAACTGTCCAGGCTTCATCATGGCCACCCCTTCCTTTCTCATAATATTTTTGGTCCAGTACCTTCCTGGGTCTGTAGTACAATCATAACAATGAAACTTCCATTCGCCATCCTCTTTGTATGATATAGTAATTTTATCATCAAACTTGTTTGTAACTTCATCTCCAGTATCAGAGTTTCTAATACCTACAATATTAACGTCAAAACCTTTATTGTTTTTGTCTTCAAACCAAACATAACCTTTTGATTTTACTGCTTTTTCTATTTGTTCTCTTGTGTAACTCATAATTATTTATCTTTTATTTCTTGTTCTTTTAATATTTCTTCGTAATCCTCTTTTCTTATTAAGTTTTTAAAGGCACCCATCTCTTCAATATTTCTATCTGATAATATTAAGCTCATTAAGTCTGATGGTATGTTTAAATCCTTCATTATAATTCTGGCTACCCCAGGACCTCCAACGCCTTGTATAGTTCCAACTCTATCTTTATTTCTAGGAACATATCTCATATGTCCAAGACCATATTTCATAGAAACTTTATAGACATCTCTAAGATGCTGTATATAATCTATATTTTTTTCAACCATTTCCTCGTAAGACCTCCCACTTTCTTTTATGTTAAAATCTATTTTAAATTTAACGTCTGATAATACATATCTAAATTGTCTAGCTAAATTTATCTCACCCTCACTGTGACCCATTAATCTTCTTACCTCAGTAACTAAATCTTTACTTTCATTTATACTTTCTAATTTTACTATCTTACCACTACCATCTAACATTATTTCTGTTACAGCACCCTTTGGTAACGATTCTCCTTCCTCTACTCTTCTCCATCCTTCTTTAACACCATCTTGAGGTTTTTGAAGTGATGCTTTTATAACATCTGTTAAGTGTTTAGCAACTGTTGGGGAAATATCTTTTAATAAATGTTTTGTTCCCTTAGAAATTTTTACTAATAATTCATCACCATCTCTCCATATTACATCTTTAGCAAAATTGTTGTTTAAGTTTTTGTCATTTTCTTTTATTTCCTCCATCATTTCAGCTATCTTTTGCTTATCACCAGGTAAAAAGTCACTTAAAAGTCTGTGTAAGTTTTTACTATTTAAAAGATAATCATAAGTGGGGTTCTCAATAGGATTAGTTAAATGTCTCATTATAGATTTCAAATTACCTACAGCATCATGTCTAGTTGCATTTATATACCTCCAAACCCCAGTCTCTGGATGACTAACTATCATAATATCATTATCTTCATAATATATAGGCATTAAAATTCTAAAGTCTTCACTCATTTCTTTATTATTCATAAAGTCAGAGTTTAAATTAGATATTGGGTACTTACCTGTCTTGTCAAGTTTTTCCTCTTCTTCCTCTCCAAGCATTTGTTTTAAAGACTTAACCATGAAAGCAAAACCTAATATCTGTGCCTTAGCAACAAAACCAGAATAGAACATAGATGTAGTAAAACTACCCATTCTCATAAATCCTAATTTTAATAATTCTGGATTCTTTCTTTTTATACCTTCCATTATTTCTTTTCTAGATCTATCTGCTGTATTAAAAGTAGTTCTATATACTTCAAAGGGATAAGAAACAAATAACCCACCAAATGGTAGTAAACCAACAGCCTTAACTGCCTTTGGTACATTTTGATAAGTAGGGTAAGTTTCTCTAACTATTTGAGAAGCTATTCTTTTTGCGTCAAAATCACTGTATCCTACTTTTTTCATTCTGTCAACTTCATGCAACCAAGCGTTAGCTTTCCAAGAAACGTCACCAAACATATATAAAGATAAAGAAGCCTTTTTAGCTTTAGACATACCACTTCTAAACCAATTAGCACCTAAGAATCCAGGCTGAACACCCATTATTTCTGACATAGGATTTACATTTGGATTTTGTAAAAAGTCAGCTCCACCCTCATCTAACAACATTTTTAATTCTGATACACCTGCAGAATCAATAACACCATACTCCAGTAACTCTCTATATAGTTCTTGTTTTTTTGCGTCATTCCATTTACCCATAGCTTTAAAAGTAGTGGTAAATCCATCAAAGCCATGTTTAAAAGCATTAATGTGACCCATACGAAGTGCATATATAATATTAGCAGTAAAGTTAGTTATTTGTGTAGCAGCAGAACCTACTGTTTTAAACAATTTAAACAAACCTAAAGTGTAAAAATAACCATTACCAAGATAAAGTAGCATTTTTTGGGGCCCTGTAACTGTATCTGTATTAAATTGACCTGGAGTTGACTTACCTAGCATAGAATTAGCAACATCTTTTAAGGTTCTAAAAGTTTTCATTTTACCATCTACCATTAGTTGTATATCCACTAAGTCATTGTTAGTGAACCCCATATCTCTTAATTCTTTAGGAAATGGTTTAGATGGGTCAAATAAAAGTTTATCTTGATATTCGTCAACTAAAAACTTTTGATACCTAGAGCCTTCTAATAAATTAATTTGTTTTGTTACAGTAGTTAAAATATTAACAAAAGGATTGTCAATCTCTCCTAAAATATCTCTTATTATTTTTGGTAGTTGTTCTTCCCCTTTTCTTTCTTTTAAATATTTTCTTAAAGATGGACCAACTTTACTAAGAATCATAGCAGGAGAGTCTTTACCAACAGGGTCTAATATTTCACCTATTATTTCATCTACCTCATATTCTGGTACATCTTCAGGTTTAGAAATTTTTCTTTTTGCCTTTTCAGACTCAGACATAGAGTTAAATATTTGTTTTCTAAAAAAATCTTTTGCCCTGTTGTATAATTTATGATTTCTTTTTATAGACTCTAAATCTTGAAATTGTTTTCCAAATATTAGTTTTGAAAAACCTTTTATAAGACCTGCAGCAAAACCTGTAGGTTTTGTTTGTTGATGAGCTTTATAAGACCTAGTTAAATATATACCTTGGTTTTCAGAATATGTTATAGATAATTTATCACTTAATAAACCAGAATCTATTAACATTTGACTCAAAGCATCTATGTAATCCCTAACCTCTGTTATTTTTTCTTTTACATCATCAGGCAAAGAATCAAGTTTAGTTTTGTTTTTATGACTTTCATTTAAGTTTCTTAATTGTTCTTCTTTTTGCTTTAATAACTTTTCTAAATCTTTCCTTCTTCTTGATTTTTCTTTAAAATTATCTAAAGATTTTATTTCTTCCTCTATTAATCTTATATCTCTTTCTATATTTTCTGCTGCTTTACTATTATTAGGGTCAACTAAAGCATCACTAATCATTTGTTGTGATATTTCAGGGTATTTTTTTAAAACTTTTTGTAATTCTTTTACTAAATATTCACCTTTATCTATGTATGATTTTGCTCTACCTTTAGCTATCTCTCTAGCTTCTAGTACAGACCCTGAGGCAATACCACCTGGAATAACCCAGTCTAAAAAAGTATTTAAGTTCATTCCAAACTTTTTACCTATTATAGAAAATCTTTTTTGAGTTTGATTATCCAGTATATCTCTACCAGCAGCTTGAAACTTAGGGTTGTTAATTTTAGTAGTGTTTTCAATCATACCATTAGATACCACAACCTGAGGTACAGACTCTCCATCCAGCTCTGTTACTCCAATGTCAGAATTAGGGTCTATAGATTGCGTAGCCTCTTCCAAAACATCAACAGATGATTCATTAGTTATTACATCACTACTAAAAACTACTCTAGTCACGTCACTGTCTACAGCATACTTAATTATGTTTTTGAAAACAGTTTCTAAACTACCAAAGTCAACTCCATCAAAGTTCTCCACAATCATTGTTCTAGGTCCTGACTCGTCAATAGAATCATCCATTCTAAACTTAACTTTTCCTAGATCCATAATAGGATTTTTAAGGCTAAGTTCATTTTCTTTTGTAGCGTCAATACTTACCTTGTTCATGTCAATGTAGTCTTTGACAGCTTGAATAGGAATTAGTTGATCGTCATAATTTAGTTTTAATCCTTCTAAGTAATTTTCTAAACCACTAAATGTTAATTCTAAATTAGTCAATGGAGTAGAATGTATATCTATTTGTTTCAGTATCTCTTCTTTTGTTGCTCTATCTGTTTGTATAGAGTTTACAGCTTGCTCTAAATGATTTAGCTGTACCTCTGTGCCTGCTTGAAATTTTGGATCTGTGCTTTCTAATTTCCCTGGTTCTAATTCTTGACCTCTAGCTACTTCTGTAGAGAAAACTTCTGTAAACTCACCTAAATCAGATACTTCTTCCATAGTTTTAGTATAAGCATCAAAATCTGAATCTACATTTACACCAAATAAACCTAGTATTCTTCTCCATATACCTTTAGACCAGCTATTATCTTTTTCATAAACTTTTAAAGCAGAGTCGCCAAGGTATTCTGCTAAAGCCTCTGTTAACTGCTCGTCTTTTGATAAATTAGGATAATTTCTTTCAGCCCAGTCTATGTAAGTACCATTATCTTTATCTGCACCTATATTTCTTTTTGACAAAAACTCTCCAGCTTCCTGTAATATTTTTTTTGCAGCGTCAGCCTTCTCACCTTTTTGTTTAGCTAAGTTTTCTAGAGCACTAACAAATGGATGTGCACCCTCATGAAACATTGTATTTAAGCTAGCTGTGTCTAAGTTTAAATGTATAGTTCCATTCTTTTCATAAATAAAACCTCTAGCGTTTTTTACATTTTGAGCATACTGGTGACTAGCTCCATTTAAAATAAAGTGTTCGTATACTGAATTACTATCACTATGCACCACAACATCAAACCCTATAGAGGACATAACATTATGAGCTATCTTTAATATCTTTGACTTTCTTCTGTTTGGTTCTTTTTTGGACATATCAAGAAGAGTTTGCTGACCCTTCTTTACTCTTTTACCTGGTTTTAAAGCTTTCCCTCTAGCTTTTCTTGAATCAGTAACTTCTTTAGTTACTGCTTTTTCAAACTCTCCCTGTAACTCTTGTAGTGTATCCAATTCATCTTGAGCCTCTGCTATAATGTTATCTATCTCATTCATGGATATAGAAGCAACATCAACAGAGTTCATTATTTGAGATATTAATTGATTAGCTGCTACATCAAGAGATATGTCTTTATCAGTTATTAATTCAACTCCAGATATTTTACTTGCTTGATTTCTAAATGTGCTTAAATTTATTTCACCATTAGCATATTGCTCAGATAGTTTGTTAAGTTGTCTTCTTATTCTGTTTAGTTTTCTTTTATCAGAGAAAGTGTCATTATCAACAGTTAATACTCCACCTACATTATTACCTGCCCCTCTAACTACCTCTAATACTCTTTTTTCTTTTCCTCTGTTAACTACTAATTTATCTCCATCTATAGATACCACGACAGGATCTATGTCAACTCCTGCTGTCTTAAGCATCTTTCTGTTTGTTGCATTATCTATTTTATATCTTCTGCCATCAGATTCTATTGCATATTGACCATTTTTATTTAAGACCAATTTACCAGTTCTACCTCCATATTTTATTGTTCTACCAAGAGCATCTTTAAATGTTGATGTATTATCTATAGAGATTTCTTCTGTGGCTGATAAGTTTCCAAAATTTTCTGTAATACCTTTACCTTTAAGTCTTTCGACAAGCTGTTCAATTTTAGCTCTAAGTCCAGGGGAAGTTTTTTGGATTGCAAGTTTGGTTGTTTCTGTGATTTCTTCATTTATATCAGGTTTTACTTTTTTAACTTTTTTTAATAACGATTTATATGTTTGTAGTATTTTTCTATCTTCAGGTGTTAGTTTTTCTTTGTTATTTAAAGCGTCTATATCTGACTCTAATTCTTGCTCTATCGCTGCTTTAGTTAGGTTAGTAAACTTACCACCTGTTCTAAATAGTCTTTCTGAAAGCTTACCTGCATAAGATACTTTATCACTATCTATGCCTAGTTTATCAAAAGAACTTTCTTTATAAAATATTGAGTCTACACTTTCTCCATTTAACACTCTAGAAATTTGATTATCTATTTGCTCCATTTCCTGCTTAAATCTAGGACCCAATACTTTATGACCTTGAAAAGCCTCTACGTTATTTCTTCTATTTAATAACGCTAACAATATGGCTTCACTTTCATTATTTAACTTAACTCCTGACTGAGACTTTAATGAATTAACTTGTTCAAACAAGTTATTTAGCCTTTGTTTTTCACCATTAATAAAAGACTTAGTTAACTTTACTCTTTTTCCATTAAGGTTAATGGTCTCACCAATCATCTTATCTAAAGACTGAAATACATTATCTTTATACTTATAAGCCTTGTGTAAAGATGCTACTTGCATAGAGCTAGCTGTAGGTCTTGATGATATAGAAGCAACAGAACCAATAACAAAACCAGCTATAGCAGCATCTCTTGCTTGATCATAGTTTAGTTTTTCAAAATCAGTCCCTTTATATTGATTGTAAACTTGACCCACTAAAGACTGAAGATTTTCATCAACTATTTCCTGGCCTGCCTCTTTAAATCCTTCTATCAACATATGTTTACCAGTGGCTTTTAATGTAGTTTTTTTAGATGCGTTTCCAAGTATCATAGATAGCATGGCAGTTTTTGTTTTACCTTTAGCCATTTTAGGTGCAGCCCCAAGTATTCCAAGGTTAGGAGATATAAAAGCGTTAGACAGACCAAATAATCCACTCATTAAAGTTGCGTAAGAAGAAGCCTCCCTATCAGTCATTCCTTGTTCTTTAGCCATATTGTATAAGTTTCCACTATGATTGACCCACATAGAAGTACCCATAGCAACTTTTCTCCAGGTATTAGCACTACCTACTGCAACTTTACCTAATCCAACTGCTGAACCAACTCCAAAGGTACCATAGGTTAAGGCTACATCACCAATAAATGTGGTTAAAGCGTCTGTTAACATATTAAATCCTGCAGTGTAATTTGTTTCTTTTTTTACTTCATACTCTTCTTTATTATCTATATATTTTTTTAATAACTCTTGATTTTTATCATAGTCTGTTCTAATCATAAAGCCATCTTCATCTTCATAATAGGTTTCCATAGGCTCTCCATTTCTGTCTACCATTACCTTAAATCCATTACCCATATCAACAGTGTATTGACTAAACCCACCAGCACCTTTTTGATTTAAATTATCATCTGCAAAAATTCTATTAAGACCACTATTAAACACATCATTTATATTGTCACTAACTGCATCTAGCTCATTGTATTCATTTCTAAAAAAACCATCTACAAGCCTAGGAAAATCAAAAGCAAAACTTTTTCCTAATTTTGCAACACCTTCAATAACAGTATCACCAATCCAAGCAAGAGCCCTACCAACATCACTTTTATCTCTGTTTTTTTCATCTGCCTCTTTTTTGGCGTTTCTCTTCCATCTTTCGTGCTCATTTAAAAGCTCGCGACTATTATTTAAAGTCATAGCATGGTTTTCTAAAGATTCTTGCATCCCATATATTCCCATCAAAGTATTGAACTCAGGGTATTTTTTCTTCAACTCTTCTTCTTCTTTTATTAGTTCTTTTTTTATTTTGTTTATTTCATTAAATCTATTTAAAAGTTCTAAATCTTCTTCATACTCCTCTTTATCAAAATAGACATAACCTTCAGGTTTTTCTATTTTATTTTTTATAATAATTTGTTCATCTACTAATGAACCCATTTCACTTTTAAGGTCATCATGTTCTTTTAAGCCTCCATTTTTTTCTAATTTAGATGTTACTCTTTCTGTAACTTTTCTTAATTGATTAGCAGACCAAGAAGAAAAAGCAATCTGTCTTTTTTCTTGTAACTCAAGCCACTTTATTATTTCATCAGAGTTAATAGGTTTTTTATTATAAACTATATCTCCATATTTTTTATCTAAAAATTGTAATTTTTTATTATCTTCTGATGTAAAATTTTTATCAAAACCACTAAAATTATATAACTGCCAATGAAGCTTTAATGTTTCGTCATCATTAATCATTTTTATTGATTTTATTTGGTCTGACAGTCTACCCTCATATGTAATTTTTTCTTTCTCTAGCGTAGGAAATATCGTAAAATCTAAAAAGCTTTTATTCAAATTAACATCTATATCTGTTACGTCTGAAACTTCGTTAGTTAACAAGCTTGTTAAGCCCTCTCCCTCTGTGTAACCATCATAGTCTAATATGTCCATGCTTAACAATTCACCTGGAGTATCTGTTGTAAATGGAGCATCATTATAGGCTGTGTTCATAGCATTTAAAAACAAACCTATTTCTCCTTTAGAGTCTTTATTAAATTCTGAAAGATCTTTCATTTCTCCACCTTTACTTAAAAAAGTAGCTTGATTAGATAACATCCATTGAGTAAGAGCATCTCTTTCACCAGAGGGAGAAGAAACTAATTCGTTTAATTGAGATTCTAAAGAAAATATTTCTTCTTTTATTTTTGTATGTTCCTCTGATTCTTTTTCAAATACTGGCATACCTTTAAAAGAACTTACTCTCCTTGGTCTGGTTTCATCAGCTTCAGATCTCTTTTGCTGAATTTTTTTATTTAATTCTCTTATGGTATTTTGTTTTGTTTTACTAGTAGAAACAAACTCTCCAAGAACAGGGTCTACAACCTTGTAAGTTTTTTCCCCATTGTCATCAACGTCATAGGTCAAATAAACATCTCTACCTTTAACTAAAGATTGACCATCTGAACCCAATAAATCTTTTACAGGAAACTTATGCACAAGCCTTTGATTGCCTTCTGCAGTATAAGCTTTTTCTTTTATGTTTTGTATTGTTGTATTTTTCTCTTCTTCTGTGATTTCAGGATTGTATAATTTTTGTAGCTCAAAGTCTATAGAATACTCATCAAACTTTTCAGGGTTTTCTACTACTTCTTGTGAATTAAAACCACCATAAAGTCCTGGATTGTCCATACTGCCCTCATCTTCAGGTGTTGTTTCTTCTACTACCTCTTCTATTGAAGCCTCTGCAAAGTCTCCTAAATCAACGTCTTCTTCTAAATTTATATTTGGTTTTTTACTTTTGTTTTCTTTTGTTTGTACATAGTCAGTGTTATCTATCTGACCTCTATTAAAACTAAAATGTAGGTGGTTTCTAGCATATTTTTTAACATACATATCACCAAATTCGTCATGTATACCATTTTTTAAGTTACCTCCAGAGCCCCATTTTTTAGCAAGAGCTTGACCTTTAGGGTCTTCATATAAAAAAGTCATTAATTTTTTTCCTGATTCACCTGCTACGTCCATAGCCAATCCATGTTTATGCCTAGAGTTAACATTAGACTCAGGTTTTCTACCCTCTCTCTCAGCTTCGTAAAGGCTATGATGTTTTTGATCTCTAAATAAACTAGTTATATCTAAATTATTAAAGTCTTCTTCAGGATATATCTCCTGTAACTCAGCTAAGAACTGAGCAATTTTAGGGTCTACTAGTCTTGAGTTAAAATTCTTTTTTTCGCTTGGTAGGTTTTTTATCTGTGGAAAAGCCTGAGATATATCAACCATATAAGAGGTGTCATCAGGACTTAATTTAGTATCTAATAGATTACCCTCAGCGTCTTTTGTCTCAGAAAATATTTGACTTATTGCATCATCCTCTTGTTCTCCAGAGTCCAAAGACCCATCTTCCACACCTGACGTACCATCTTCCATAGCTGAAGAATCGTCTTCTGGGTCTGGCTGGTCTTTTTTTTTTACTTCAGAAAAAAACTGATTCTGAAACTCTTCGTATGATTTTGTGTATAAACCATCACTAGAGAGTTTTTCGTGTAAAGCTTGTTGACTTGAAGGCTCTGAGAATTGAGTAACAAACTCATCAAATGATTTAGTATATAAACCATCACTTGATAATTTGT
>Ga0098037_1000537_pt1 | contig 19134 bp, 9 predicted proteins | sample 5_EtaG_FD_75050 | JGI IMG/M metagenome (GOLD analysis project Ga0098037, IMG submission 75050) | Marine viral communities from the Subarctic Pacific Ocean - 5_ETSP_OMZ_AT15132 metaG | ecosystem: Environmental > Aquatic > Marine > Oceanic | place: Pacific Ocean | collected 2015-01-08 | reverse complement strand
TTCATTTTTGGATGTACCAGACATTACTATAAAAGATGATTACACTATGTATTTTGTAATCGGTGATGCAGGATCAGGTTCTGGAAGTGAAGGATTTGGAGCATTGTTTGGGGATGATGCAGGGGAAACGCTTGGGTTTTCTGCCTTTTCATTTCCTGATGAATTTACTATGAGGCATAGTGGGTTGGAGGGGAAGCCATTTAAAGTAAAAACAACAACTAGTACAGGGGGAACTGAAGCATATCAATTTCCAGACAGATCTTCTATATCAAATATAGGTGAAAGACAGTTTTGTTACGTATTTGTTGTAAGAAGAGATAAGGACTTTAATATGTATCTTTACAACTTTGAAGGCGAATTGATTGCATTTGTACCAGCATTTACTGTGAAGTCTACAACCAAAAAAGTCTTAAAAGAAAGTAAAATTAATTTAAATGAAAGAAATATGAGATCATCTTATGATCCTTTATTATCTACTAGAAAAAACGAGAAAGTAAATAAAATTAAAGTAACCGAAGGTACACCAGGGAGAACGGATGGCAACCTTTTGATACAGCAATTAGGAAGTGCTGGTAGCAATGTTACAAATAGTTTTTCTAAAACTCTAGGTAGATTTGGGATTATAAATAGAGATACAGGAGATGCTTTTTGCTCTCAATTAGCTCAAGATCTTTATGATTTATATAAACCAACAGTATAATTTTAATTTAATATATTATGACAACTAAAACAAAAGTAGCCCCAAAGGCTCAAGAAACTGTAGCGTCAGCTCCAGAACAAGTGAAACCAAAAACGGTTTCTAAACCAAAACGTACAATTAAGCGTAAAGAAGCAATGCTTCAACACGCAGAGTACGAAATCCCTAAGAATGCAGGTATTGTATACATGCTACCACAAAAAGGCATTACTGTGTATGATAGTGAAAAAGACACAGTGCGTGAAATGCGTTACTGCCCTAACGAACCGTCTATCTGGGCGGATGAGCAAGGCGATAATGCACGAAAAGAAACTGTAGCATTTAGAGAGGGTAAGCTATTTGTGCCTAGAGAAAAACCAAACCTTCGTTTATTTATGGATAAGCATCCTATGAACATGGCTAATGGTGGTAAAATTTTTAGGCAAGTAGATAAAAAGAAAAATGCTGAAAACGAACTTGCAAAAGAGTTTAAGCTTAATGAAGCTATTTCTATGGTAAGAGATAAGGATATTAATGAGTGATTACCAATAGCTTTATATTTTGGTGTAAACATTAATACTCCTGTTACTGAAATTAGATATAATCTTCTTAATATTGCAAAGAAAAAGACACAAGATTTTATCGAAGCGTTTGATTCTCCGCAGGTGCAGACTAGATCTACTGTCCAGCAAGCAAAAGACTATCAGATTATTAACGTAAAGTCTGATGGTACTTACTGGTTTGATTCAAACAGATTAATTGTTTCTACTCCTGTAGGACAAGATTCTATGGATGTTATGGTAAGGTTTTGCCTTACTGAAAAAGGAGCATCTGTACTATCGACTTTAGAGGATAGGTTAGATAGATTAGGATAGACATATTCTAACCCCACGGGAGAGCCGCCTTTATCGGGCGGCTTTTCTTTTTCGTATATTTGTGATATGGTTAGCGTACAGGCAGTATATAGAACACTACAAGATTTAGCTAATAAAGACCAAAAAGGCTTTATTACACCAGCTGTGTTTAATCGTTTTGCAGCTTTAGCTCAGATAAATATATACAATGAGTTATTTCAAGAGTTAGTAAAAGCGAAACAAATAAGCCGTCAAAGTTTTGATCCAGGTAGAGATAAGTCTGTTCGCAAACAAGTATTAGAAGATTTATCTCCATTTGTTGTAAGCGAACTGTTGATAGAGTCTGGATCTGGCGGGAATGTATTTTTTAAGCCAGATAATTTATCTAAGATTATATCTATATCTGCATCAGGTACTTTGCGTAAAGGCATAACATTTGATTCTGATACCAAAAGATATAATAGAAGAGAAGTGGAAATAGTGTATGATGTTGAAAAGATGGATAGAATCCTTACAAGTAACCTATCTACTCCAACATCTGACTTTCCTGTGGCTTTAATATCTGAAGACATAGAGGTCTTCCCTTCGTCAATAGCTAAAATTAGATTAACATACTATAGGAAGCCAGGATCTGTTAATTTTGATGGGGAGTCATCTGATGCACCACCAACTTATAGTGATGTATTTATGAATGGGACGAGTATGTTTGATCCACAAAACAGTTTAAATTTTATGCTACCTAGTCACTACGATAACGAATTGGTTATGGAGATAGCTAAGCTCGTAGGTGTTAGATTAAGAGATCCTAACCTAGCAGGGTATGCAGCACAAGAAGAAGCGACTGAATAATGAGTATGAATAAAGTAAAACTGAGTCAGATTATAAATGATTTTATAATTACGTCTGACGGAGATGACTACGTTAACAACGTATCAGACGCTGCTATAAGAAACTTTGCATTAAGGGGTATTAGAGAGATAGGGTTTGATTTGGGTAAAAAAGTAAAATCTATAAAAAGGACTATTGATACTAGCACTGATACAGTCGCTTTACCTGATGATTTTGTAGACCTTCTAAAGGTTGGTATTGTTGGGGATGATGGTATGGTTCACGTACTAAACAATAACAAACATATTAACTATTCTAAAAGAATTACTCAAGAAGATGACGGAACAAATACCACATCTACATCGGATAGTGATGATGGCCCGTTAAATATCGATCCAAACTTAATATTAGACAGAGAAGCATCAAAAAGCTCTACGACAGGGGCTACAGAGAACTCTGACGACTACGATTTTTACTTATTTGAGAATTACCTCCACCAAGGTGGTTTGGGTCGTTTATACGGCGTTGGAGGCGGTTATGCAGTAGGTGAGTATAGGTTAAATCTTGACGATAATAGAATAGAAATAAAGATGGAGAGTTCTGGATCAGAGGTTGTGTTAGAATACATTGCTGATGAGGCTAGATCTACAGATCCAGAAGTTCACGTTTATGCTGAAGAGGCATTACGTTGTTACATGTATTACAAAGCAGTAGAAAGAAAGTCTAGCGTACCAGCTAATGAAAAAGCTAGAGCTAGAGCTGAGTTCTATAACGAAAGAAGAAAAGCAAATGCTAGGCTCAGCAACTTTACTAAGCAAGAAGCATTGGCTACTATACGTAGAAACTTTAAGCAAGCGCCTAAGTACTAATGGCTATAGATAAAATTACACCTAACAGACTAGACAGATCGTCTGACTTTAAGCTGATACCTAAAACTAGCATGGTTGATGCCTTAAATATGATTGTCACTGAAGATAGTGCAAACACTTCTGGAGACAATGTTGGTGATTTAGGTGTTCTTAAGAATGTAAAAGGAAACTCGGCAATGACTTTTGCATCCTCAGCGGATGTTATAGCGTCTGGTGAAGCTAAAATTATTGGTAGCGTAACAGACACAAAGCTTAAGATCGTATACTTTTTTGTATGGCATGATGACCCTAATGAACATGGTGTATGGGCTTATGACCCAAGAGGTAAACTACCTGGTGGAGGGACATACACTAATGCTATTAGAAAAATACATAAATCTAGTTTGTATAACTTCCCTCAACATGGTTTTGTAAAGGGAGATCTTATATATACATCACAAACTAGACTAACCGATGCACAAATAAAACCTGGTACAGAAAAAGACTTTGAGAAAGATACTATTCTTTATTTCACCGACAATAAAAACGAGCCTAAAAAGATAAATGTATCTATGGCTTTAATGAATGCTGACGCAGCCTACAACAACGTAGATCAGATAGATTTTATTACAGCTTGCCCTAGAACTCCGCTAACACCAATAACTTTTAACTTTAATTCTGATCCTCAAAGAACAACTAGTAACTTTAAATCTGGGCCTCCGTTTCAATTTGCCTATCAGTACATATATAATGATGGGGTAGAGTCAGCTATATCTACTTACTCAGATGTGGCTATATCTCCAGTTATAATAAATCAAGGGAGTTTAACATCTGTAAACCATAATATAAATAATAGGTGCAACTTAACAATACCTATTGCAGGGGAAGAGATACAAAGTGTTAAAATATTAGCTAGAAGAGATAATATGCCTGATATGGTAATATTAGATCAAGTGGACTGGGATGATAACACTAAAGATTACTGGAATCCCGTTACAGGTGTATATAGTTTTTATAACGACAGAGTAGTAAAAGGAGTTAGCACAAACGAAGTTAATAAGCAGTTTGACAATTTACCAAGAATTGCTCAAGCACAAACAGTTGTTGATAATAGGTTAATGTACGGCAACTATTTGGAAGGATTTGATAATGTAAAGGTACAAGCCACAGGTGAACCCATTTTTTATGAAAGACCTTTAGACTTTCTTAATATAGATATGTTGCTTGTTCCAGCTGTCTCTGAACAGCTTCAAGCTTCCTCTGTAAATCAAGTTGTTGATGGATTTGAAGGTAGTGAGGCTAATGCTCCTTTTGGAGAAATATATGGGGATACAATAAATAAAAGTGCTGGATATATATTAGACCCAACTCCATTCCCAGATATTATAGGCGCTGGAGTAAATATAGAGGTAACTATAAAAATAGCGCCAGAGAGTAATTTTCATGTTTATCAAGCTCAAAACTCATACCATCAATCCAGACACAAGGGGGCTTGGAGTCAAGAAGATAATAATATAAATTATGCGGACCCAGAAACATATAGTGGTTATCAATATGGAGGTTTTGATAATGAACAGCCTACGGGGGCTTATGGGCATCAAACTCCAGAAGCATCTGGGGAAGCATGGTTGAATGAGTGGATCAATGAATCTGACGCACCTACTACTGAAAACTTGACGTGGGGTGTACCCCTAGCTGGTAATAATAGGGGTGTTGGGGCTACAGGTATAGAGAGTGATGTATACGGAGCTATTCCTATGCCTAGGTGGAGAACTCTTTTAGGGACAGGCAATAACAGTGAAGTGTATCATGATGTAGTTTATGGCACAAGTGCTGGTAATCCTTTAATCCTACAGGGGACCGATATTGTCTTTACTGTAAACTTAACGACAAATGTGGACTTTAGTGGTGGGGCAAGAGCAGCCATAACTTCTTCAATAGCTCAGATTCTAAACGGCGAGTCTCCAACATGGGGTGGTGGCGAGGCATTTATTGTAAATTCTGCTTTAGGACCTACTTATGAGCACGAAATAGATCTCGGTATAGACAGTTTTGATAAATTTCCAGATGCACATCCGTACTCTAGATTAGTTACTTCAGCTATGAGTGCAAATATGCTACAAGGCAACCCTTACGCAAACCCTGTAGGGCATTTTATTGTAGATAAAGCAAAGGTTACTTTTTCTATAGAAAGAGATGATTATTACAGCACTTTACCTGCAGAAAATGGAACTTATCCATTTGAAATGATAAGGCTTGTTATAGATAGTATAGATCCCCTTGATGGTGAAGCTGAAATAGATGCAATAACTATGGTTAAAAAGCATCACCCTAACAGCCCATGGATTGCGATAAAAAAAGATTTTTGGTTAAACTTTAATTTTGAAGAATTTGAATCTGGTATACATACTAACTTAGGGGCTATATCTTTAGGTGATGGGACGGAATATTATCCAGCAGAAGAAAATACAATAGATGACTTCAGCTATCAATATCCAGAAGGAAGCACTTTTTCTGAACCAAACACTACTACAAGCTTCTTCAACAATGAGCTTATAACTTATGTTTCAGGTAGAGATAACGGAACGGGATCTTATAACCATAATTTTTATGCAGAAAATATAATAGCAAATTTATCAACAAGATATTTCTTAGGGTATTTAGATTTCCAACAATCAGAAAGCTACCCTCAATTTTTTAGATATTACAAATCTATCTATCAAAATGCTATCGCAGATGTATCTAGCTTAATATACACAGAAAGTTTTATTTTCTCTTTACTTGACGGAGAAGGTGGTCCTGGGGGCGCTCTAGGTCATGAAGTTGACGGTAAATCATTTTTCTCTTCAGCGCCTAGAAGGACGGTATTAGAATTTGATTTTTCACCTGGGGCAACAAGTTTCGACGAACCTGGTACAAGCACTCTTCTTATAAGGCTTGGTGGACCTTTTTATTTAGGTAGAATTGATTGTGGTTTACCATGGAGAACTACAACTAATGCTGCAATTATGAATGAAACAGATCCGTATGGTGCAGATCCTTATAATAGTGACCTTATAAGTGGTGCTGTTCCAAACTTTACAGCAAGAAGAACTTTCTTGCCTAATGCTCAAGGTGAGCCAGGCAGTGGAACAAAATCACTTGGGATTTCTTCAGGACCACTTTCAGCAGCTGCAAACTTTTTTCATTCATCTCCTATTGATGGTACTGGATTTGCTAATGTTTGGGAAAATAGTGATATTATAGGTGGTATAGATTTTACTTCAAAGAAATCACACATAGAGATAATAGACTTTTTAATAACAAATATTTACGCAGCAGAAGATTTTGTAATAGATAGAACTTTTAAAAGTAACGCTAACCATGACTTTGGTATTATATATTACGATCAGAGGGGTAGACATGGATTTGTAAATCATTTAACTACAGTATATGTTCCTGGGTACTCACAAGCAGAAAGAGGGGCTTCTTTACATGGTAGAACATCTATATTATTAAATTTAGAGCATCAACCCCCTAACTGGGCAACACATTATAAATTAGCTTATACTAAGAACACAACAGTTAGAGATTTTATTCAATATTCTGCTGGAGGTGCATATATAGAAGATCAAGACGAAACATCTCTAGTGTCAGGCAGTAAGATATATGTGTCTTTAAATTACTTACAACAATCTGGAATATCATATGTTAACGACTGGGGGGCTAGAACTCCAGAGGGCGGTTTAAGTTTTGCTAAATATTTAGATGGGGGTAATCAAAAAGTTAGGATTATATCGTCGTATTCTGACGGAACAACTAGGATTTTTCCTAATAACTTTGAATTTGATGTCATTGATATAGTTCTTTTAACTGATGTTGGTAATCCTTTAGCTAGTGATACAGACATAGTAGAAAGACCTGAACTTCAAGGTGAATTTATAGTTCTTAAAAACAATCCTAGCAACAATGGATTTGACTATACATCCATTGAAAATGGAGACGACTTATGGGGTAATAGATGCATATTTGAGCTTTACACACCAGAGAGGGGGAGAGAGCAGGATGAAATGTTTTACTACGAGATAGGCGATACCTATGAAATTGTAAATGGACAACACAGTGTTACTTCTATTCAAGTTGATAAAGGTGACGTATGGTGGAGAAAAGTGCCAGTAAACTTTAGTAATTTTAGTCAGTCTCAGCAATTATATGTAGATTTAATACAGTATGAAGCTGATAATCCCAATGCATCTTCATCTAACTTTCTACCTTACTATTTAGAAACACAAGCTGCATCAGATCTGTTTAAGTCTGATTCTAGTACTATAGGAAGGCCTAACATCATAGTGGAAGACGCTGTAGAAAGTTTCAGAGAAGCTAGTATTACATATTCAGGGCAAAGCAACCCTAACTCTAGGAAAGTAAATTACTCATCATTTAACTTAACCTTATCGAATTATAAGGATTTACAAGAAGAGTTTGGTGATATTAACTATATGTGCAATATATCTGGTGATGTATTTGTTATACAGTCTGATAAGTGTTAATTAGTCCCAGCTAGTAAAACTCTATTCTCTGATGTGTCTGGTGCTGATACAGTAGTTGCTTCAAGAAGTCCTTTAGGGCAAGAGTCAGTAATTAGTGGTAGAGCTGGGTGTGATAATAACCCAGAGTCTGCAGTGCAAGTTGGATCGGTTGTATACTTCGCTCATAAAACTTTAGGTAAGATATTTAGGTTTGCACCCCAAGAAGGCATTCAAGAGATATCTGATCTAGGTATGGCTTCATACTTTAGAAATCTATTTAAAAGGGCTTTAGAGTCGTCTAACGATCCTAACTACCAAGATATTAGAGTTGTTGGTGGATACGATCCAGTTAATGATGAATACTTACTTACAGTTTTATATGAGCTTACTATAGAAGAGTCTATACCTGATGTTGTCGTAGATGATCCTTATGTAGACGACGTAGATGACGTTGATGATAGTGAAGGCGATGTAATGGTAAGTGATGAAATATGTGCTGAGTTTGTTGTGACTCAAACTTCTGTGAACAATAATTTACAGCCTGGAGACCCTGTAAGTATTCAGTTTACAATAACAAATGTAGGCCAAGGTATAGGGGCTCTTGCAAGCAATCAATTTAATTCCTTCCCGTTTGAGCCCGATGAAAACACTTTGGGTCAAGGGTTTTTAGGGGCGTTATATGGTAATTTTTTACAAATCATAGAGGCTGGTTTATTTAGTGATCTCTATGAAGATGATGAGCTCTTTGTGTCTGAACCTGCAGTGACTTACGAGTTCGGTCTAACTGGCTTTAATATTTTTGAACAAGACCCTAACTTAAATCCAGATCTTGGTATCAGCATTTCAGCTCTTGCAGGTCAATACCCAGGTAGTGTTTTAGCAGCTCCAAATCATTTCCCAGTATTATGGCCTGGAGCTTCAATGACGTTAACCATTAATGGTGTTGTACCTCCTGACGCTACTCCTCAAACACAGTATAATATACAGTTTAATTTTATGTCTTTTGATATGGAAATGTTTGAAGGAGCAGCTAACTTAAATCCAGATCTTGGTGCAGGGGGTGGTACAAAATTCTTTGCTTTACAGGATTGTTACACACAGTCAGAAGTTATGACAATTAATCTTAGCGTTATAGAAACAGAAACTGTTGATACTTCAGTATATAATGCAGATCTAACAGGCGATGGTTCTGTAGGTTCTCAAGATTTACTAGAGTTTTTAGCTCAATTTGGGGATATTGGAGACAATTTAACTGGAGACTTTGATGGTGATGGAACTGTAGGTATTTCTGACTTTCTTATGTTTTTAGCTCAATACGGAGAAGATGCACCAAACATAAATGACGTAATAGATGTACCAACTTTAAATCTTGATGCCTTTGCTAACGCTGTAATTAATTTATCAAGTCAAAGTCAATACGGTACAACTCCTATAGATTTAAATTCTATTAATACGTATGCTGATTTTCTTTTTGCAGTACCTGAAGGTGCTATAAATGCAATTTTAATTAATCAGTTTTCAGAGGTGTGGAGTTTTATAGAGGATGAATCTGATACTATAAATGTATTAATGCAGGTTTATTTTGTTGATGAAAACGGAGACTTTATACCTTATGTATCTGGAGAAACAGTGTCTGAAGCTCCACCTTTAGATCTATGTAGTTATTCTTTCCTTCAGGCTCCAGACGGTCAGCTCAATGTTAGTACGGCTTTTGGTGCTTATGCAATGTTAGGGGAACAAGGATTTGTAGAGCAACTCCCAATACAGGTGCAACAGTATCTCACTACTATTGGACAATCAACAGGGGCTGATTTAGCAAGTATTTTTATAGAACATTATCTTACTAATGAAGATGGTAGTAGCGTCCAAATACAATGTAATGTAGAAGGGGGCTACGGTGGTGGATAATTAAAACAAAACTATGGGATATTACACAGGACAGACAATAGCATTTTCACACAAAGGTGGATTTTGGAAAACTAGATACAGTTTTACCCCTACTTGCTATGCAACCGTAGATAATCATTTTATATCTACTAACGCTAAACACCCGAATGCAGAGGAAGAGGTAGCGGATGTAAATTTCTGGATGCATGAATCTAGCATGAAACACAACACATTCTATGGTAAAAGGCATATGTCTAAGGTGTGTGTAGTGTGCAATCAAGATCCAAGTGCAGTAAAAATATTTAAGTCTTTATCTTTAGAAAGCAACTCTAACAACTGGACTGGCATGTCTAGCACCAATATAAATCCTTTAGGTAGCAATCAGTCAGAGCTTCAGATGGGGTCTATAGAAGGCTTTACAGCTAAAGAAGGGAATCAATATAGTGAACTACCTAGAAGTATAGCAAATTCAGACAGTCATATAGATTTTGCATGTACAGTTTCTGAAATAGTAACAAATAATACGCAATTTACTTCCTTACCTGGTGTTGGTCAAAATCATATTGTATGGTCTGTTGATGCATCAATCCCTAGCGTATCTATAAATGGAGGTATGGGGAGTGTAGCATTATTCCGTGACGGCAATGAATTTAAGTATTTTAATCTTGACGGTGATGTATTTACTTATACTACATTTAATGAAGCTTTACAAAACAATGCAGTTCATGTGCACTCATACAATGCTGCTACTAACGCTATAGTCTTTGGTGGTGAAGCTACAGATACTGTGAATACAACAGCTATATTGTCTGGGATTGCTAATTTTGGTATGCACCTTTATGTAGTATCTAACCCAGCAATAAACGGTGATCCTATGAGGGGACACTACTTATACTTAGATCTTTCTAACAATTCTACAACGCCAGTAGAAACATACGCTATTAACGTAGATTATGAAAATACTAAGTTAGATGGCTCTGTTGGTGGAAACTAAGCGTTTTTTTAGTATTTTTGTACAAACTGTATTAACCTATAAAGAATTATAACATGGCAGGACCTGGAGAGAATATGACAGCAAACGATTGGGCTCAAGTAGCAGGTGGCTTAGGTGTTTTTGCTGGTGGTCTTGGCGATCTTATAGGTTCTAAAGGTCGTATAGACAGGCAGAGAGGCTTTAAGCAAAAGGCAAAAGGCGACATAAATGAGTTCTACGATAAGCTTGCTTCTGGTGAGTTTGACATGAGTGTAGACCCTAGAATGGCTCAGTTCTTCAGCATGGGGAGAAGGGCTACAGACCTTACACCGACTTTATCTGCTCAAGCTACATCTTTGGATATGGTTACAGATCCTAGAGCTATGGCAGCTTCTATACCAGGTATGACTGGAGGTTATGCTAATGTTATGCAGGATCAAGCTAGAAAAGACTTTGAGCAAGAGTTAGCTATGAAAGGTCAAGAAGGCCAAGCCTTCCAAGCTGTTAGAGATGCCAATCAACAATTTAGAAAAGATGTATTTGGTCAAAAGTTACAACAAGATCAGGCGGCATTTGCTCAAGCACAAGAAAATATAGAAGAGCTTAGAAAACAGAGATCTTCAGCAGTGCCAACTATGATTGGTGGATTAGGGCAATCTGCTCTAGGAGCATTCTCTGGAGGGTTAATTGGGGAGAAAGGAATGAAAATACCTGAATATCAAATGGGGGGTGATATAATGGCTCAGATCATGGCAGCTCAGGGTGAAGGTGGTGTCCCAGCAAGACAAGATCTACCAGGCGTAGAGGACCATGATGCTAACCCAATAGATATGATCGCACCTGACGGAGAGAAAGTAGGTGAGGCTACAGGTGGGGAGATAATCCTTAATAGTGAACAAACAGAAAAAATAGAACAAGCTGTAGCTTTAGTAGACGAATCTATTGAAGCTGGAGAAGAACCAACAATGAATCAGCTTATGGCTGTGTATGAAGCTGTAAGCGAAACACTTTCTCAGCCTCAATTTCAAGATGAGCCTGAAGCTCCAGGTAGAGAACAAGAAATGATGGCTAGGATGGAGATGATGTTGGGTGGACAACAAATGGCATAATGAGTAATTTTAATTACGTATCACCTGTAAAATTCCAAGGCTTTGGTCAACTGGCTAGAGAATTGAATGCTGAGCAAATAGCTGCGCAGCAGGCTAGACTCAAAAATCGTGAAAGTGTAGACAAACGTCGTCAACAATTTGCTGACAAAATAAATGGTATAAACACAACAGGCTGGGCTGATTTACATAGAGATGAGTTTAGACACTGGAAAAATCAAGCTCTAACTCAAATTGCAACTAGCGAGAACGTACCTTACGCTCAAATAGCTGACGCTTTAATGGAGTTCCAATACATTGGTGACGGCCATGCTAAAGTATACGCTGGCCACGCTGATTACACAAAATATTTAGGGCCTGAAGCTGAAAACTACACAGGTAAGTTAGATTTTGGTAGAGTCGCAAATCACAGTTATGAAGATCTAGAAGAGAAAGATAAAATATTTAATACACTAGGTTTAGTTAACTATGATCCCTCTACAAGAATAGGACTTTTCAGAAATCCTGACTACAATCCAGAAGATGAGAATAGTCCTTTAACAATGAAAGACAAAGCTATAGCTGCGGGAGAAACTATTCAAACAGAAGAGGCGGGTCCAAACGCAGGGAAACAGTTTTATGTAGATAGTAATAGCGGACAGAAAATATACGTTAGTGGCGCTGCTTTTGATGCTGATACGTTTATAGGCAATCAAGGTATCTACGCAACACCTACTACAATTATGGATCTTATAGCTCCAAATGATGCATACAAGCAATACAAAACTGAATCTGGAGGAGCACACTTTTCACACCTGGGGAGTCAATATGCAAGAAAGGTGAAGGATGGTAAGATGAGTGAAAAAGAGGCTATAGAGTTATTAAAAAAAGATTTTTTAACATACGTAACTCCTAAAGACAAAGGAGGAACTAATTCTATAAAGGCATTAGAGATATCTGCTATAGAGTTATTTGAGAGAGATACTCAAACTGATTACAATGAGGACGGAAAGATTACAGAAGCTGTAGCGCAACTTGAGAGTAATAATCAAGGACAATTTGCTGTGACTCCATGGGAGCACTACGTAAACAAAATGATAGAGAGCGCCAATATCTTTGGTGGATCTGGTGAGGACGGTTCATTAACTGCAATAGAGAAAAAAATAAAAGTTATAAAATCAAACCCTGTTATTAGACCTGATAATCAATTTAAAAAAGAGTTTGGTAACGAGGAATTTAATTGGGAGCAGATAGGTCGTTACAGCACATCTATGAATGATTTACTTAACACTGTCCCTACAAGTGGAGGTAAATTTAAAGTTGAACTTAAGGATGGGGTTTTAGAAGATGGAGTTAAAGTTAGATTCGGTCAAACCACAGTTAAATATGACCAAAGGTATCTAGACTCTATTGAAGTTTTTGATGACGAAAACATAATTATTTTATACTCTGCAGGTCCACCTGAAATGGGTGATCCTGGGACGGCTGGAGAGGTAGGTGAGCCTGGAGATCCTTGGAGATATAATGAAAAATACAGTGGAGCTAAGAGTTTAGAATCAGGATTTATTGTCATAGACTACGAAGGAGAGGACGGCGAATACAGTGATGAATTCAAAAGCCTAATTGATCAATTTGCAGAGCTTACAGGTAATAATGATTTCTTAGAAAACTTAATACAAAGCGCTCGTAAGTAATAAAAGTAATGCCACATACACCAGAACATATAGAAGAACCACAGGTTCAAGGAGATCCACAAGTGGTGGATTTTAATAAGGTATTTGAAGATTTGTACAGTGAAGGCTTGGACTTTAAAGTTGCAAGAAGAAGACTGCGTAGATACGAAGACGGTAAAAGTCAGTTCGGAGCTCTAGAGGAGTTCTACAACAATAAAAAAAAAAGTCAAGACACTCAAGATCAATCGGGATCGGACTCCAGTTCGGGGACGGATTCTACGGTATCTACCTCAGATACGGATCAGCAAACTCAAGTCGAGACTGGAGATTCGGATTCTACTGCCGTAGGAGTTCCTGAGTACACGCCTTCCATAGATGTAGGTGAAGTACCATTACCTAGATCTTATCAAGAATTAGCTGCCGCGGAAGTAACTACTAGATCTAGACCTGATGCAGCATACTGGGAGGAAGACTACGTAAAGGATTTTGGTGAGGGTGAGATTTACCAATTAAATGTAGATAAACTATTTCACGATCAGACGGATAGATCTCTTATGGCATCATTAAATGTTATAGAGATAGATGCTTTTGATAGATGGTTTAAAAAGTGGGCTCAAGACGATAAGAATCGAAAGTTTTTTAATGAATATTTAGATACACCAGCGGGTGAGTATTTAAGAATGGGTCTGGGTACGGAGTTTTTAACTGAAAACTATGGGTACAATAAGCCAGAAGATCAGGTTGAAGATCTTGGTATGGGGATACCGTTGCATAACTTCAAAGACCTGATTTATAGGATGATAGCCTCTAAACAAGGGCTTGATTCTTCAGATCAATTAGAATTCCCTGGTATAGTCACTAAGTACATGAATAACCCTGGCGCTTTTGGGGTAAGTGAAAAAGATTATAAGGCGTTGATGAAGGGTGTTGAAAAAGACTGGGGTAACTTCTACAGAGATCTGATAAAGGCCTCTTTACCTTATAGTGTACAACAAAATGAGGATGACTTAAAAGCCTTAGAGTATTACTTTAAGATGGGTAATGACGACCTGTTTGACTTTAATGAAGACGGTGAGGTAGGTTGGCAAAACTGGTTGGGTCAAACTGCTCTATCTGCTCGATATGGGGGCATGACTTTTACCAACAAGTTAGCTTATATAGGATCTAGAACGGCTGGTTGGATTATGGATACAATCTTTGGGTTGCAGGGGGCAACATTTGAGGATAAGGATATGTTTGCCGAAGGTTTAGAGCCTGGTCTAATTAGGAGAGAGAAAAAGATGAAGGAGATAAAAAAACAAATGAATTCCTATGAAGAAGGCATCTCTAAATCTTTCGGAACATTTATAGAAAGCGGATTTACAGATACTCAGGCTCTTGGAAATATGTTTGAGCAAAGTTTTAACATGACCGTAGAGGCAGCGCCTACAATAGGATTGGCTGTTGGTGTTGGTATTTTAACTAAAAATCCTACAGCTACAGCTCTTATTTTAACTGCTGACGGAACAGCACAAAGAGCTCTGACTATTAGAAATGATATCACTTTTGATATGTTTGTCCCAAAAGAAGAAAGCGATCAGTTGGTGCGACTACAGGATTCAGTAGCTCAACTTGAAAAGCTTAAAGAAGGGTATGATATTGAAGTTGATGGAGAAAAAATAAGAAAGGTTGATAATGATATTAGAAACATCAACGGCCAGATACGTGAGCTTAAAAAACAAGAGTACAGCTATTACGATGCTATATCACAGATAGAAATATCTCCTGATGACACGATGGAGGATATACAGAGAAAGCTAGAGGAGAAGTTTGTTATAAAGAGAGACGACGGAAATAGAGGTTCATATCTAATGTGGACTGCAGCAACAGATTTTATTGTTGACAGGACTATTTTTGGGATATTTAGCAAGGCACTAAAAGGAGGTAAATTCGATCCATTAAATGCTACAGTAAATGATGCCGTAAAACAAGCCCTTATAGGCAGTGGATATGCTATCCCTGAAGCTGGTATACCAACATTTATTAGCGCATATAGCGATGAGTTTTATAGAGCCCAAAAAACAGACGCTGAATTTGATTCAGAGTTAGCTTTTGAGCATGCTTTAGATGCGACTTTAGGTACAGCTGGTATTGGTCCAGTTATGCATTCTGGTGGTACATCTATCGCCTACCATAGAGCTATAGGTAAAAGGACTGTAGGACCAAACGGAACAAGTGCTCTATCAAGAGAGGCTGTTGACATGATGTGGGATAGATCTCAAGATCCAAATTTAAATTCTCAAGAGAGAGCTGCAGCGTTAAAGATGTGGCATCAGTTTAAATCAGATCAGCTTGTTATTGAAACAAAGAATTCAGATTTCTTTGAGTATGTAGGTAGACAAGATCCATCTGCACTAGACGATATAGCTAACTTAGATAATAAGATACTACGTCTAATGAAGACGTTTGAAGACGTAAAAGATCCTAATGCTATAATGCTTATGAGACAAGAGTTAGCTAAGCTTATATCTGATCAGCAGACTATTATGAATAGGTTTAAAGAGGGCTTTGAAGCAATATATCCGCATAGCACATTAAGGCCTAAAAAAGTAACCCCTAAAGTACCTGAAGCAGATCCTACAGTAAAGATAAAAGAAACGGAGGGAGAAGAAGAAACAACATCTGCAGATAAAGATGCTTTGGATCAGAGTGTAGATAAGCCTAAAAAAGCTGATGATAGTGATGCAGCACCTAAAGATGAAACTCAAGAGATTATCGATCTAGGTAGAAATAATAAAATTCTTCAATTCTTTAGAAACACATTTAGAAGTGACTCTGGTATAGGTGGTAAGAGAGGGTGGAATCCTTTTAAGAGGAGAACAGGTAAAAGAGAAGTATTGGCTGAAACAATTAGAGGTAAAAGTAGAGAGATGACAGCTATGGAGGATCAGCTTCTAGTAGATTTAAACTCTCTTGACGCTTTAAGATCTAGCGTTAGATTTGATAATGCTGGCACTAAAAAAGTAGGTGGAGCTGAATTTAAAAGAAGGCAAGTTGAATTAGATAAATACTTACGTGGCGACGAAGCCAATATAGCTTTCTTAAATAACGATCAGAGAGCTACTCTTAACTATCTTAGAAATAGAGTAGATGCACAGACTAGCCATCTAATAGCTTTACTTAAGAAAAATCCAACGAAAAAGAATTTAGCTCTTATAAAAACTTTAGAAGGCAACAAGGGGCAATATCTTAGAAGATCTTATGAAGCCTTTAGTGATGACGGCAGTTGGATTAAAAATCTAGCAGACCCTAATAGAAAGGGTAAGTATAAGCAGCTATATGAAAATGCTGTAGAATCCATTATGGTGGGTGGCACGAAGAGGCAAGTTGGTGTTTCAGGTAGAGTGGTTGATGAAAATGGTGTCGTTGTAAAAGAGGGTGAACCCGTATACAGCACTGAGCCTATATCAAGAGAAAAAGCTGTGTCTATACTGGATAACTATATAAGAGATCTTAACGACAGGATGTTTGGGGCAAACGCCACAATGGAGGCAGGCGGTGGAGTTCTAGGAGCTTTAGACACGAGCATGCTTAAAGGAAGAAAAGATATACCTGAAGCATTTAGAAAGTTGTTAGGTGAAATAGAGGACACAGGTTTTAACTACACAAACACCATGTTTAGGCTTGGTAATTATGTATCTGATCTAACTTTTCAAGACAACGTAAGACAGCAACTATTGGATATAGGACTTGCAACCACAAAAGATTTAGCTCCAACTGATTTTGTTAGTCTAGAGGTAGGTAAAGCTTATAGCGGATTAGAGGGATTATATGTTAGTGAAACATTTAAAAATATGTTTGATAGCATGAAGCCTTTAGCGCTACCTGGAGGCAAGAACTTTAGCTTTAACGATATTCGTAGGCGAATTATGAAGTTTCAGTCTAGAGTTAAAGTAGGTAAGACTGTATTTTCTCCTGTAACTACAATAAGAAACTTTTTATCTGGTATAGCTCTTAGTTTTAATGCTGGTAAGTTTAGTTTTGTAAACCCTAAAAATTGGGGTAAGGCATCTCAACTTGCTTGGGGCGATCCTATTCCAGGTAATACATCTATAGGTAAGCAGAGGCAAATGCTGATAAAAGAAGGGGTGTTAAAAGATGGTGGTAGAGCTGGCGATATACTAAATCTATTAAGAGCATTTAACTCAGAAACTCAAGCTAAAAACATAGCTAAAAATCAAAAGCAGAAAAACAGAATAGATAAAAGACTTACTAATATAACTCAGAAGCTATATGCTTTTGGTGATGACTTCTATAAAGTATTGGCTTACTACGAGGAGTATAACGGACTGATTAACAGCGGAATGGAAGAAGGTGCAGCTAGAACTATGGCAGCGTCTAGAACTAGAGGTAGTATGCCTACATATTCTTATGTACCTAGAAACATAAAGATGTTGAGGGGTAATATTTTTGCTGGTACATTCGTTTCTTTCCCTTACGAAGTTTATAGGACTACAGGAAACAACTATAGGTACATGATGCAAGATTTAGCTGAAGGTAGACCTCAGATGGCTATGAAGAGAGCTTTGGGTATGGTAATGGCTAATGGAGGTGTATACGCTCTATCTAAAGCTAGCATGCAGGAGTTAGGGATAACAGAAGAGGTAGTAGACTATATGAGAGAAGTTGGATATGACTTTCAAGAAAACTTCTTACCTATATTTATGACTAAGGAAGACGGTATATCTTCATTATTTGATGCTGCATCATTATTCCCTAGTGAAGAAATTATGAAGCCTTTAAGGATATTATTTGGTGAAGGAGACCCTAGAGACGAAACTTTTATGCAAAGAGGGGAAGCTGCAATAGCAGAGATGTTAGATCCATTTATTGGTTCTGAATTATCAGCTGGGTGGTTTAGGCAGATATTTGAAAACAAACAGGACAATACTGGAAAGCCTATATATTATATGGATCCAGATAAGGACCTTGCAACAAACATATATGAAAACGCTGATGACATCATTAAGTGGAGTTTAAACAATATCGGTCCTGGTGCATATCAAACTTTTAGAGAGTGGGCTAGAGCCAATGAGATAAATCCAGAATGGTTTGGTGCTCACGAAAGTGTAATGAAGGAGTATACTGAAGCAGATATACTGTTAAGTATGCTAGGAGCTAGAAAACAGACGTTCCACCCAACGATGATGACTCTAGGCAAAATAAAAGGCGAATTAAATGACTTAGATAGCTACGAAGGATTTAATATAAGCAACAATACTTTAAACCTATGGGTTAATAAAGATCTTGACTTCCTAGAGCAAAGAGCCAACGAGTATGTTGATAAGCAGATGAAGCTCCAAGAAAGGCTTCTACACTTGGCTGAGGGGCCAGCGCTACTGGGTGCGACAGATACACAAATTATAGATATGTTTGTAAGAAGCGGTGTAAGCAAACAAAATGCAGAAGTGTTGCTAGCAAACGCACTTGAGGGTAAATCAGGTTCCATGACACCAGTACTACTTAGTGCAGGTAGAATAGAAAACATCCTAAAAGGAATAGACGATAGGAATCAAGGCAACAGACAAAAAGCAGAACAAGAAAAAGCAGCAGCAATAGAAACTATGGAACTGTTTAACAGATTCGTAAATGAACGCTGGATACTATTAAATGAAAAGAATAATGAGCAAGAAGAAAATTAAAGATACCAAGCTAGGATCTTGGTTGGCAGAGAAAGCACCTCAAGTGCTAGGTGTAGTGGGGGACCTTCTACCAGATAGCGGAGCTATGGGTGTAGTTAAAAACCTTATTGACAAAGATGAT
>Ga0098037_1000535_pt1 | contig 19182 bp, 10 predicted proteins | sample 5_EtaG_FD_75050 | JGI IMG/M metagenome (GOLD analysis project Ga0098037, IMG submission 75050) | Marine viral communities from the Subarctic Pacific Ocean - 5_ETSP_OMZ_AT15132 metaG | ecosystem: Environmental > Aquatic > Marine > Oceanic | place: Pacific Ocean | collected 2015-01-08 | reverse complement strand
TCTAGCGGACTCTATTCTCTTTTCATCCCTATGGAATGGAACTACGAAGGATTCATGGATACTTTTGGATCACCTGTATTCACTACGCCAGAAAATAAAATCCTCGGAATTGATAATATCCCAATTAGTACAGGGGTCATCGAACACTGGGAAAACGAAGTTGAAGGATTAAAAAACGATCAAGACAGTTTAAATGAATATTATAGACAGTTTCCAAGAACTGAAAAACACGCTTTTAGAGATGAAGCTAAACAAAGTTTATTTAACCTTACTAAAATATATCAACAAATAGATCATAACGAAGGTTTAAATAACAATGCTAAAATATCAACTGGTAATTTTGGTTGGGAAAATGGTATTAAAGATACTAAAGTTTTATTTTTTCCAAGTGTAAATGGAAGATTTAAAATAACTTGGATACCTGATAGACAATTACAAAATAATGTTATAAATAAAAATGGATCTTACTACCCTGGAAATGATCATATCGGAGCATTTGGTTGTGACTCTTATGATATTAGTGGTACTGTCGACGGTAAAGGGTCTAATGGATCATTACACGGACTGACTAAGTTTTCTATGGAAGACGTTCCACCCAACTACTTTTTTTTAGAATATATATGTAGACCTCCTACTGCTGAAATATTTTTTGAAGATATACTTATGGCTTGTGTTTTTTATGGAATGCCTATATTAGCAGAGAATAATAAACCTAGATTATTATATTATTTTAAAAGAAGAGGTTATAGAGGTTTTAGTATGAATAGACCTGATAAAATATATAACAAATTATCTATAACCGAAAAGGAGATAGGTGGAATACCTAACTCAAGCGAAGATATTAAACAAGCTCACGCCGCAGCGGTAGAGGCTTATATTGAAAATTACGTAGGTGAAAAACAAAATGATTTTGGTGATATGTATTTTCAAAAAACTTTAGAAGATTGGGCTAAGTTTGATATAAATAAAAGAACTAAGCACGATGCTACTATAAGTTCTGGTTTAGCCATCATGGCTTGTAACAAAAACAACTACAAACCAACATCTAGCGCTAAGATAAAAAAATTACAATTAAGTATGAAGAAGTATAACAACGAAGGCTCAATTTCACAAATAATACAATAAATGCGAATTCAAACAAATAACTACAGCTCATTTCCAGATCAGGTAGTACCTGAGAGTGTTAAGAACAGCGAAGACTACGGTTTGCAAGTAGGTAGAGCTATAGAAGGTGAATGGTTTAGAAACTATAGAGGCCTAGGATATAGATATGCTACTAATTTTCAAAATTATCATAGATTAAGGCTATACGCGAGAGGAGAACAACCTATTCAAAAATATAAAGACGAACTTGCTATTGATGGTGATTTATCTTATTTAAACTTAGATTGGCAGCCAGTTCCTGTTATAGCTAAATTTGTAGACATAGTAGTTAATGGAATATCAAGTAGAAACTACTACGTAAACGCGTTTGCTCAAGATCCTACATCTGTAAAAGAAAGAACTGATTACGCTAATAAATTAAATAAAGATTTAAAAGCTAGAGATTTATTTCAAAGCATAGAAGCAGAAACAGGTATAAATATGAGAGATGCTCAAGCAGAAAGTTTGGGTTTAGAAAATGATAATGATTTAAAATTGCATTTACAATTAGATTATAAACAATCTATAGAAATAGCTCAAGAAGAATTAATATCAAATGTACTTGAATTCAATAAATATGACAATGTTAATAAAAGACTTAATTATGATCTTTGTGTTTTAGGTATAGCTGCTGTTAAAACTAGTTGGGACAAAATGAGAGGTGTGAGAGTTCAATATGTAGATCCAGCTAATCTTGTTTATTCATATACAGAAGATCCTAATTTTGAAGATTTATATTACGTTGGCGAGGTTAAGAACGTAGCATTATCAGAGCTTAAAACAGAGTTTCCTAAATTAACAAAAGAAGAATTAGAGCAAATACAAAAGTATCATGGTAATTCTGAATATTTAAGAGCTTGGAACGGTAGAAACGACGATCAAACATGTCAAGTATTATATTTTGAATATAAAACTTTTTTAGATCAAGTATTTAAAATAAAGAAAACAAAGAACGGTTTAGAAAAAGCAATACAAAAGTCAGGTGATTTTAATCCACCTAAAAGTGATACATTTAAAAAAGTATCAAGATCTATAGAGGTTATATACTCTGGAGCTAAAATACTAGGTCACCCACTGATGTTAGATTGGAAATGTGTGAGAACATGACTAGACCTATGGCTGATAAAACCAAAGTACATATGAATTACAATATTGTAGCTCCTAGAATGTACAAAGGTAGAATAGAAAGTTTAGTTGGTAGAATAACAGGTTTTGCTGATATGATACAATTAACTCATTTAAAGATACAACAAGTATTATCTAGAGTTGTTCCTGATGGTGTTTACTTAGACGTTGATGGTTTAGCGGAAGTAGATTTAGGTAATGGAACAAACTACAATCCAGCAGAAGCATTGAATATGTATTTTCAGACTGGTAGTATAGTAGGTAGATCACTTACACAAGACGGAGAAATAAATCACGGTAAAGTTCCTATACAAGAATTACAAAGCGGTTCAGGTGGTCAAAAAATTCAATCATTAATTCAGACTTATCAATATTATTTACAAATGATAAGAGATGTTACCGGACTTAATGAAGCTAGAGATGGATCAATGCCTGACAAACAATCATTAGTCGGTTTACAAAAGCTAGCAGCAGCAAACTCTAATGTTGCTACTAGACATATATTGCAATCTAGTCTATACTTAACAGCTAAAACATCAGAAAATATATGTAGAAGAGTTGTAGATAGTTTAGAATTTCCATTATTAAAACAAGCTTTAGAAAGCAGTATATCTGTTTTTAATGTTAAAACATTAGAAGAAATAGCAAAGAGAAGCAATGCTGATTTTGGAATATTTTTACAATTAGAACCAGACGAAGAAGAAAAAGCTATGCTAGAGCAGAATATACAGATGGCTCTACAACAACAACAGATATTCTTAGAAGACGCTATTGATATTAGGGAAGTTAGAAATTTAAAACTAGCTAATCAAGTCTTAAAACAAAGAAGAGTTAAAAAGCAAGAGCAAGATCAAAAAGCTCAACAAGCTAATATACAAGCTCAATCTCAGGCTCAATCTAAAGCAGCTAATGAACAAGCTCAAGCAGAAGTTCAAAAACAACAAGCTTTGGCTGAAACGCAGATTCAAATAGAACAAGCTAAGTCACAGTTTGAAACACAAAGAATGCAGACAGAACTTCAAATTAAGCAACAACTAGCTCAACAAAAGTTTGAATTTGATATGCAGCTTAAACAAGCTGACGTAGGCAAAGATAAAGAAAAAGAGCAATTTATAGAAGATAGAAAAGATAATAGAACTAAGCTGCAAGCAACGCAGCAGAGTCAAATGATAGATCAAAGACAAAATGATTTAGCACCAACTGATTTTGAAGAGCAACCAGGGCAAGAACAAGAAATTGGTAATGCGTTCAAAATGTAGTTATTATTAATTATTATATTATATTATGTCAGAATTAAAAGAAGAAAAAGAAACAAAAGAACCTTTAAAAGTAAAAGCTAAAAGACCTTCTAATTTAACAAAAAGAAAAGAAGATCCAGTATACAAAATGAAAATTAAAAAAGATACTGAAGAAAAAGTAGAAGAAAAAGTAGAAGAAGTTAAAGCTGAAGAAAAGGTAGAAGATAAAAGTGAAAACTTAATAAAAAGAGTAGAAGCAACAGATGGTGAAGTAAAAAAAGAAGAAACTCCAGTAGCAGAAAAAGCTCCAATAACACCTGAGGTAAACATGCCTGAAGGAGTTCAAAAGCTTATAAGTTTTATGAAAGAAACTGGTGGTGGAATACAGGACTACGCTAGGTTGAACACAGATTACTCTAATATAAAAGAAGAAGCTTTATTAAAAGAATTTTATAAGAAAACAAAACCACATTTAAACGATGAGGAGATTGTATTCTTATTAGAAGATAAGTTTTCGTTTGATGCAGAAGAAGACGAAGAAAAAGAAATTCGCAAGAAAAAGCTTGCGATGAAAGAAGAAGTAGCTAATGCTAGTTCATTTATGAACAACTTGAAAGAACAGTATTATGAAGACCTTAAGTTAAGATCTAATGTTAGTACTGATCAACAAAAAGCAATAGACTTTTTCAACCGATATAACAAAGAACAAGATGCTGCGGCAGCTCGTAGAGAAGAGTTTAAACAAAATACTAATAAATTTTTTACTAATGATTTCGAGGGATTCGATTTTAAACTAGGTGAAAATCAATTTAAGTATGGAGTTTCAAATCCTCAAAACGTAGCTGATACGCAAGCTGACTTGACCTCTTTCATTGGGAAGTTCCTAGATAAAGATGGCAATGTAAACGATACAGCTGGTTACCATAAAGCATTATACGCTGCTAGAAACGCTGATACTTTAGCTGAACATTTTTACGAGCAAGGCAAAGCCGATGCTATTAAAGATATAACAGCTAAAACCAATAATGTTAATGCAACAACTAGAAATACAGCTCAAAATGGAGATGTGTTTATAAATGGTTTGAAAGTAAAAGCGATAAGTGGTGTTGATAGTTCTAAATTAAAAATAAAAAGAAACAATAAAAATTAAAACTAAAAATTATGGCTTTTAATGTAAGCGGAAGTTTTCCAGCTATGTTAACACCTGCTCAGTCTAGAATGGCTTTAAACACCAATTATCTAGATTTTACAGGTGCTTCTGGAGGAAACTTTGCACAACAATATCTACCTGAGCTTTATGAAGCTGAGATAGAGAGATACGGGAACAGAACCATTGGTGGTTTCCTAAGAATGGTAGGCGCTGAAATGCCTATGACATCTGACCAAGTAGTTTGGTCTGAACAAAACAGATTGCACATTGCATATAAAAAATGTAACATTACTGCTGCTGCTGCTGGAACTGGAGAGTCTAACGTTTTATTACTTAACGTTGATGCTGCACAACCAGAACTAGCTGCTGGTGATAGATCAGGTGCTATTAGAGTTGGTCAAACAATTTTAATGTCTGATTCTGCAACTGGTTTAGTAATTAGAAAAGCATTAGTACAAAGTATTAAAGCTAACACTACAAGACCTAACGATACATTAGGTATTAAGTTCTATGACAATCAAACAAATCCTTATGGAACAGCTGCTGATTCAATTGATCTATTTGTTTATGGATCTGACTTTGGTAAAGGTTCTGTTGGTATGGATGGTTCGATTGAGCCAAACTTCACTCAGTATTCTAATTCACCTATTATCCTTAAAGATAACTTTCAAATTAACGGTTCTGACACTGCTCAGATCGGTTGGGTTGAAGTTGCTACGGAAGATGGTCAAGATGGATACCTTTGGTACCTAAAGTCTGAATCTGAAACAAGATTAAGATTTGAAGATCAATTAGAGATGGCGATGGTTGAAGCTGAATTTATGGATCCAACAGCTGTATACGCTTCTGGAACTAGTTTCCAATTTGGTGGTTCAGGTGCTGCTCCTGGTGGTTCTACTGGACTTGTTAAAGGTTCTGAAGGATTATTCGCAGCTATCGAAGCAAGAGGTAATGTATACTCTGGATTTGCTGGAGCTGCTGCTCCTGGTTCAGGTGCTTTAGGTGATTTCGATGAAATCCTTAAAAACCTAGATAAGCAGGGTGCTATTGAAGAAAACATGCTTTTCTTATCTAGACAAACTGCTCTTGATTTTGATGACATGATTGCTGCTATGAATGGGTCTTATGCATCTACTCAAGCTGCTTCTTACGGTCTATTTGAAAATGACGGTGATATGGCGTTGAACTTTGGTTTCTCTGGTTTTAGAAGAGGTTCTTATGACTTCTATAAAACTGACTGGAAATATCTAAATGATGCTTCTACAAGAGGTTTATCTAAGGAAATTGACGGTGTGTTAGTTCCTGCAGGTACATCTACTGTATATGACCAAATGTTAGGTTCAAATATTCGTAGACCTTTCTTACATACTCGTTACAGAGCTTCTGAAACTGAGGATAGAAGAATGAAGTCTTGGATCACTGGATCTGTAGGTGGTGCATACACTGACACTTTAGATGCTATGACTGTTAGTTTCTTATCTGAAAGATGTTTAGTAACTCAAGCGGCTAATAACTTCGTGTTATTTAAAGCAGCTTAATTATTTATTAACATTTTAAAATATAGAAATTATGGGATACGTAAAAGTAAAAAAAGCTGCAGGTGCATTTGATATTGTATGTGCAGAAAATGCTGGATTAATTAAGGCTAGCGGTACAGGTAATGCTCTTAAGATAGAAATAACTTATATTGGGGCTTCTACTGGAACTGATGTATTAACACTTACTTCTACCAATAGTGGTAGTGCAGGTGGTGGATTTGTCCAAGCAGATGTTCAAGCCATGAACGAAGCTATTGGTAAAATTGGCGGAGGATCAGGAATGATTGATGTTAGTTTATCTAATACTTTAGCTAGTATGGCTTTAGCTTAATCAAAACAATAATAAGATCCCGCTTCGGCGGGGTCTTTTTTAATTATTATATTATATTATATTATGGAAACAAAAGAAAAAAAAGCTCCTGCTCCTAAGCAAGAGGTTAAAAAAGATACTTGGGAATATAAAGATAGAAATTACTATCTAAAAGGAAACAAACATCCTTTAACACATACAATACCTAGTAAGCATACTAGAAAATATCCGTTAGTTTGGTTTGATCCAGAATTAGGGTATGAAAGAGAATTAAGATATGCTACCAATCAAAAGTCTGTATTTGTCGATGAACAAAAAGGGCCAGCTACTCTTAGACATATTGTATTTGAAAAAGGACATATGATGGTTCCTAAGGAAAAAAGAAATTTACAAGAGTTTTTATCTAAACATCCACATAAAGGTTTAATATTTGAAGAATTTAGTGCTGAGGTAGAAGCTGGAAATGAATATGATTATTTAGAAGCTGAAATAGCTGCAATGAACGTGGCTTATGATATGGATATAGAACAAGCTGAAGCTGTATTAAGAGTTGAAGTAGGTTCTAATGTATCCTCATTAAGTTCGAAAGAATTAAAAAGAGATTTAATTTTATTCGCGAAAAAAGATCCAGTATTATTCTTAGAGTTGTCAGAAGATGAAAACGTTGTACTAAGAAATTTTGCTATAACAGCAAGAGAAAGAGGTATAATAATTTTAGGTGATGATCAAAGAACTTTTAAATGGGGAAGTAATGGTCGTAAATTAATGACTATACCGTTTGACGAAAATCCATACTCAGCAATAGCTGCATGGTTTAAAACAGACGAAGGTTTAGAAGTTTACAAATCAATAGAGAAAAAACTTAAATAACAAGTGATAATAAATAAGGGTGGTTTAATCGCCACCCTTTTTTTAAATGATTCAAAAGCATGGTAAACATAAATACAGTATATCAAACAGTCTTATTAATACTTAATAAAGAACAAAGAGGATATATGACTCCGTCGGAATTTAACAAAGTTGCTCAACAAGTTCAATTAGAAATTTTTGAAAGTTACTTTGAGTCACTTAACCAAAAGTTGAGAGTGCCACAAAATGATAGTGAGTACGGTGATAGAGTTAAAATGCTTAGAAATAAAATTCAAATATTTGAAAAAACTGAAGATTTAATAGCACCATTTGACTTACCAAATGATTTTTATAGATTAGGAACTATAGAATTTCTACCAAATAACGGAAATAATCCTATAATAGCAGAAGAGGTTAATAGAAAAATGTTTTCAAATATAATTAGATCTAAACTAACAACTCCTACTAAGAAAAATCCTATATATTACATATCCAACGATAAAATAATTTTCTCTCCTCAGGGTATTCCTACTAATCCAGAAAAAATGACTATGTATTACACTAGAAAACCTAGAGTTCCTAAATGGGAATATAGTATAGGTTCAGTTGGTCAATACATATATCAGCAAGGGCCTTCGCGAAACTTTGAATTAAGTATACAAGATCAAAGTGAATTAATTTTAAAAATACTTTCTTATGCTGGTATAATTATAAGAGATCCTCAGATAATACAGACAGCAGCTCAAATGGCTTCAGGTGATGATATAAATGAAAAATCTTAAATAAATGGGACTAATACAACAAACTAACGCTGAATACTATACTGGATCTGATATACAATTTTACACCGATGTCACAATTACTGGTATTGATGCTAACTTAGAAGTAATTTTAGAAGATACTAATAGTTCACAAGCTGGTAATTACAAAATATTTGTTGATCCTACAGGGTCTGCTCACTTAAATAATTTTATTGAATATCCATCTTTTGCTACTAATGGGTTAAGCAATCAAGGAACTAATAGTTTATTATTTAATTGGAGTGCGACTTCAGGAATAAATGCTACACAAGGTTCTTATATAGTATCGATAACAGGTGGAGGAGGTCAAAACGGATTATTAGGTATAACTATAAATTCTGCAGGTGACATTAGCCAAGTTGATGTATTAAATGCTGGTGATGATTATGTTGAAAATTCAACAATAACAATACCAGGTGGTGCTTTAGGACCTGGAAGTAGTGTGGTGACAGCTATTTTAACAAATAATAATTTATACAATGGACCAACTTACCAAGTTCAACAAGCTGGATCTAATATAATTTATTTTCCAAATGCTGGAATACCTGGACCAGTAGCTCCTTATACTCAAGTAGCTGTTAAAGTACAGTTAAATCAAAATGCTATATGGGATCAATATGGTAGTTATGAATACATAAGTATAGATGATATAGTGGATAACTTTTTAGTAGGTTATGTAGGTGAAGGTAAATTATTAGAACGTGTTAAAAGAAGTGATATTATATTTCATGCTAAAAGAGGTTTACAAGAATTTAGTTATGACACTCTAAGGTCTGTTAAGTCTCAAGAACTTCAATTAACACCTGTATGTTCAGCTGTAATACCACAAGATTATATAAATTACGTTCAAATTTCTTGGGTAGATGGAACTGGAGTAAAACATCCAATATATCCTACTACACTTACTAGTAGCCCGACACAGCCATTAATACAAGATGGTCAAGATGGTCAACCAATACAAGATGCTTGGGGCCAAAATATAGAAGCTGGTGTTTCAAATACACAAATAGGATGGGATACTAACAACAATGCGGATTTAAATGGGTTAATTACTGTTCAAGATTTAAACGCTAATATATATAATTGGACTTGGTGGGATCAGCTTTGGGGACAGAGATATGGTTTAGAACCTGAAGTTTCTAATATGAACGGATGGTTTAATATTGACAGGCGTAGAAATACTTTTAATTTCAGTAGCAATCTTAAAGGTAAAATAATAATATTAGAATACATATCAGACGGTTTAGGATATGATAATGAGACTAAAATACCTAAAATGGCTGAACAAGCAATGTACATGCACATAGCTTATTCTTTAGTTTCTACAATGCCTAATATACAAGAATATGTAGTAAGAAGATTTAAGCAAGAAAGAAGAGCAACATTGAGAAATGCTAAGATTAGATTACAAAATATTAAACTTAGTGAATTTGTACAAGTGATGAGAGGTAAATCAAAATGGATTAAACACTAGAATATGCCAGAAAGTAAAAATTTATTTATAAAATCCAAGATGAACAAAGACTTGGATGACAGATTGTTACCAAGTGGAGAATATAGAGATGGACAAAATATAGGTGTTAGTAAATCAGAAGGATCAGACGTAGGCGCTTTAGAAAATGTATTAGGTAATAGCATCATAGAAAACACAAGACAAATAACTAATAGAGATGGAGACGTAATATATGACGCTCAAGTTATTGGATATTACAGAGATACTAATACTGATAGAATATATCTTTTTTTAACGAATTTTATAGATAACTCTAGTGATGGTTTAAGTAACATGCAGCAGGGTTTCAGTAATTCTAGTTCTAAGTTTAAACCGATATTCTCTGCTATTACGTGCTACACTGAAACAACCGGGGATTATAGAACACTAGTAGAAGGTTCATTTTTAAATTTCTCAAAAAACAGTATAATAACAGGTATTAATGTTTTAGAAAATTTACTTTTTTGGACTGATGATAGAAATCAACCTAGAAAAATTAATGTAAGCAAGGCTTTTAGTAGCTTAAATTTTTATATTAACGAAGATCAAATATCAGTAGCAAAATATTTTCCTTATAATCCACCTAGATTATGGGCTGATGAAGTGTGTGGAAGTGCAACAGTACCTCAAGCACAAATGAAGAACAAAACTAGTAAAGGTAATCCAATAAATTACGGTGAAAGTGAATTTGACTCTCAAGGTAATCCTACCCATCCTAATCCAACTTATGATCCTACCTATACTGGAGATGCTGCGTTTTTAGAAGATAAGTTTATACGATTTAGTTATAGGTTTAAATATGATGAGAATGAATACTCTCTTATGTCACCTTTTACTCAAGTTGCATTTATACCTAAGCAAGATGGATATTTTGGTTTAAACTTACCACAAAAATATACTGGTGAAGGAGATGGTATAGATTCTACTCAAGAAGATGAAACTTATAAAAGTACTATTGTCAATTGGATGGAAAATAAAGTTGATAGTGTTAATATTTTCATTGACTTACCATGTCCTGCTAACGAACTTGCTAGTAAGTTTTTAGTTTCGTCTATTGATATTTTATATAAAGAAGCAAACAGTTTAGCTGTTAAAGTTGTAAAAACTATAAAAGTTACAGATCCTTTGTTTGTTGATGCAGGTAGTGATACGTTTATAAATTGGGAATATCAAGCTTCTAAACCTATTAGAACATTACCAGAAGATGAAACTATTAGAGTCTCAGACGAAGCTCCTGTAAGGGCTTTAGCTCAAGAAATAATAGGAAATAGAGTAGTGTATGGTAATTACACTAGAAGTTATCCTTGGCCTAAAACTTTAGATTACAAAGTTGGTGTTTCTGAAAAGGCTCAAACAAGTAACATATCTAAAACATATTCAAGAGTAGAATACCCTAATCACACTTTAAAACAAAATAGAAATTACCAAGTAGGTATAGTTTTAAGCGATAGATACGGTAGACAAACTCCAGCTATATTAACTCCTCCAAAAGTTACAGAGGAAATAATTGAGAATGTTGTTTATAAGAATTCAACAATATACCATCCGTATAAAAGTGATTCTACAACAAATGAAGATATACTTTACTGGACTGGTGATTCTTTAAAAATATTATTTAACGGAGCCATTGAAGTATTAGGTAGTAAGAATAAAGGTTTATATGATAAAGAGAAAAATCCTCTTGGATGGTATAGTTATAAAGTAGTAGTTAAACAACAAGAACAAGACTATTATAATGTTTATTTACCAGGAATGTTAGATGGTTATTTAAACTATGAACCAGATTCAGTTATAAACACTATATCACACGCTGTATTACTTAACGACAACATTAATAAAATACCTAGAGATTTAAAAGAAGTTGGACCTACTCAATCAACATTTGGTAGTAGCGTTAGATTATGGGGTAGAGTAAACAATATAGCTAGTCCATATATAGAAAATTCTACAGTTCCATTTTATAGTAAACTAACTGATAACCAACCTTACAACTCACAATATTATCCAGAAACTTCTGCCGATCAAGTTGTAACTATTTCTAGATTAAGCGAAATGGGATTAGGTCAGTTTAAAACAGTAACGTTATCAGCGTACGACCAGAGCCAAGACGTAGATAGTAATACTATAAACGTTTATGTTAAAGAACTTAGCTCTGACGTATTTGCCAACTCAACTGTTAGAGTATCTGGACCAGGGCCTAATACTATACCTGAAAATTCTTTAGTAAAAAATTATAGAGCAAATCCTAGATATACTGAAGGAAACTTTGATCCTGACTCAACAACCGCGCCAATTGATCCTGGTTCTACAGATGCTACAATGGCCGCTATGTTTAATATAGAAGCTGAAGAGTATAATTGGCAAATAGATGGTGGTTCTGCTTTAACTTTTTCAAACGCTACTTTTTACAACGCTAATTCTAATCCTTATATAGTAAGGATGTCTACTAAGAAAGGTTTAGGTTCTTATGTAACACCAGGTCCAGACAAATCTATTATAGTATTACCAGAGTTATCAGTTCTGGAAACAACTCCTACTATCTCAGCGTTAGACATATATTGGGAAACTTCTACTGCTGGGTTAATAAGTGATTTAAACGATTTAATAAACAGTCCTTTAGGAGCTAGAGACTTTGGAGAAGAGTGGAGATTTATAGGTGATGAAGGTAATACTAGCACTGATAATTTATTATCTAGTGAAGTGTGGGCTGTTAATCAAATAGGTCAACAAGTACCTGGTATAATTGACGTTGCTAATTCTTATGTAGAATATCCTCTAACATCTACAACAACTCAAACATACTCAATAGGCAACACACCAAATGACTTTTTTCAACTTATAGCTAGTGGAGTTTTTCCTTACTATAAGTATATGTTAAGGCTAAACCCTAATAAGTATTGGGTTTTTAACGAAGATTATGCTACATCACCATTTAGAGGAGATTTAACATTTATATTTAGATTTGTTCCTGATGCTAGTTTATTACCAGCTAATGCAGCTAATCCAGTGTTCTTACAAGAGTTTGGATCAGTTAGTAATGTTAAACCTCAAATAACTTTACCTTCATTTGAAGATGTACCTTCAGAAATAGCGTATAGATGGGCTGGTATAATATACGGTGTAAATGGATCTGCTGATGCTAGTAGAGAAAGAGAGCAGTTAATAATGGAAATAACTAGTCAAGTTAATATAGATGCTCCTTTTACTCAAGTCTTTCAACCTAATAGTAACCCACAAGTTCCAGGTTTTTTCTTAGAATTAGTTACTAATAGTTCTGGTGTTGTACAACCAGGTCAATGGAGGTTATCTGTTCGTCCTGAGATGCCATCTGGTACTTATACTTTAATATTGACACTTACAGATGCTAATGGATTTGGATCTGTTGATACAGCGATTGTACAAGTGACATTAAAAGAGCCAGGTTTAAGTGGTCATCTTACTTGGGGATCAGCACAAGTTCCAGTAAATGGAGGTTATTTTGGATGGTTTACTAAAACTACAATAGGTGTAGATGGAGATAAAAGTAGTAATAGTATATTATCAAGTGTTGGGTATACTACAGGACAAGCGGGCGGTTATTTAGCTAATGGATCTTGTGAGCCAATTCCACTTCTCGCTGATAGAATTTCTAAAAGTAACGAAACCTTAGGTAGAGTACCTATGACTGGTAAAGCTAATCAACCAGCTTATGTTGAAAGACCTGCACCATTAGGTACGTGGATACAAAATAATAATGGTATAGCTGATTTTGTAGCAACATTTGAAGGTGCTTATGGCTATTCAAATGTAAATGGTTTAGGTTGGCAAGATGGTCAATTTAATAGTGGCTATGATGATGATATTGGTGTTCCTGTTAATTTTTCAAGTACTTTTACAAATTCGCAAAACTCTACAGATCCTAACAATGTTCAAATGGGTAATATCTCTTGGTATTACGCTAACCCCGGTGGTTCACAAGCAAAATATATGTGGAGCAGTTGGCCAAGTGTTAAGCCTGTTAATTATAGAGGGTCTGTAAGACCTGATGGAAGTATAAACGCCAACTTTGGATATGCTAGGTGGTGGAAAGATGGTGGTGGATTTCTTTCAGGATTTGCAAACAAACCGTTAACCGGTAATACTAGTAATGGAATTTCTAAACCTGGTGGTGGTGGAAATTTCTCTAAGCACTGTGTTATTTTAAGTGATAGTACAAGCGTGACAGTACAACCACCTGTGGATGCAAATCCTGTTTATCAATGGGCTCCCCCACCTATAAGTACATCTTGGGGTAGTGGTTTGGGTGAAGATTTTAATAAAGCTTGTTCTGGTGCTATAGGTCAACCATTAGGTTATCCTTGGAGACATAAAAATTCTAATTACGGTGCAGCAAACCATTGGATAGATTTAGTACCATATAATGTAAACCAATTTGCAGGGAACAATTTTTTAATGACGGGTGTTAGATCATTTCAGGGGCTACAACCCCAAAATCTTCCACATAATAATAATTATGAAGGAAGTTCAGGCTCGGCAAATAAAATATGGTACGCTTTCTTCGGAAACAACATAGATAATACTGACGAGATGGATGGAGGTTATAATCCTAAAAGTTTAAATGTAGGTGGAAGTTCATTTTGGGGTTCAAGTTCAACAGCGTTCAGAAAATGGGACGCAATATATTTTAGAACTAGAGTTAACAAACGTAAAGGCGCTGACTCTACAGGTGAAGTAATGCCTGGTATAAAAACTGGTACAGCATTAATAAGGATAGGTTTAGATTATTTTAACTATGATCGTAACTCTACTAGAGCATTAAATCCACTTAACAGTAATATTTTGCAAGACTGTGTTATGATGACTAACATAAGTATACAGTATAGACCTAATGAAGATTCACCATGGGAAGAAGCTCTAGATATAGATGATCAACCTTTAATGGCTGGAATATGGGATACTGATCCAAGCGGTGTAGGAAAGTTTGGCTATGGTACATGCTTACTATTTAGAGGAGCAACTAAAGCTCGTGATAATGCTTGGGCTGCTCCAATACCAGAAGATGGATCTGGAACAGATACTAATGGAAGTATAGAGACAGAAAGACCAGGTTTAATAGATCCTCGTACTTATAACAATGTAAGTATTGCCGGTGGCCATGTTAAAAGGGCAAAAGCTACTAACATTGCAAAACCCAAAATGTGGACTACGCCTGATCTTGAATTTGACGCTAAAGGTGCTACAAGTAGTCAATCCGTAATGCCTGGTGGACATATTCTTAGAAACTTATCAGTTTCTTCTTCTAAGGTTTCAAACTATAGTGAAGTTTCCTTTGCTGTAAAAAAGAAAGGTGATTATAGAATAGTTATAGATAACATGAGACCAAATTTAGCAGAAATTCCTCATGGTAATTCTGCCACATATAACTTTGATGGAGCTAGACCAAGGTTGGTAGCACTACAAGGTCAAGTAGCTAAAAATGGAGACACTGTAGTTATAGGTCCTGGTATGTGTATAAACGTGATGGATATGTATAATGAAAGACCAATATCTGGTTTTTGGGGACCAGACTCTCCTTATGACAATTTATATGAAGAACCATCAGGTCCACCATTAGGACCATTTAATGGTGATAACTTAACACCAGTAGGAACTCAAAGCGGAAATTCTAATATTATAGATGTAAATAAAAACACAGTCTCATATCAAAATAGAATTGGATCTGATATAACATGGTATGCATACACTGTAAATGATGATGGTTTTAATAGTAGAGAAGAAGCTTTAAGCGGTTTTGATCCTAGAGCTATTCCATACGATTATTTATTCGCTAAAGAACCTGCATTTAGATATGTTTCTTGCTTTTATACTAGAGTTAAAAATCCAGATGGTACTTATATTTATTCTAAATGGTATGGTAATACTACTACCTCCGCTGATTCTTCTTTTTATCCTATGACAGCTAGGTTCCAATGCTCAAGCAAGAACAATGGTATAGCTAATAATCAACAAGCTATAACTCAGTTTCTTTTCCCAGAGGAAGCAGGTGTACCTTTTGTTCATGAAAAAGCTTATGGACAAACAAGACAATGGCCTACCAGCGGTGATGGTGGAGTTTACCACACTTGGACAATTCAAATCCAAAAAAATACAGGTAAAGTTCTTTCTCAACCAGTTCCTTACTCTTATGTAGATACAAATCCTTCAGCACCAAGTTGGTATCAAAAAGTTTTAGGTGATGGAACAGTAGGACCTAGTGGAGATTGGTGGTGGAATGGTAAGTTCTATGCATCAAAAGGTAATCAAACACCACAGTAACATTAAGTAAAAACAAGTAATTATATATTTATGCCAGCATTATTAGAAGTAAATTATTTTAACTCTTTTTGGTTAAAGAAGGTTGTAGATGACGGAAAACAATGGGGATATCAAGGAGCTGCAGTATCAAATGGTGGTTTAACACCAAATGAACAAACTTCTTTTCAACCTATATATCCAGGTAGTGATCCTTCCGGTGGTAACGTTTGTGGGACTAATACGACATATCCAGGTGGTTTTGGTTTAGGATTTTATCCAACAGCTCGAGATACACCAGGTCAAATTCCTATGCCCACTCAAGAAGAAATAGAACAAGGTAAAAAACAAACTGCTAGATGTTGGTATATAGAAGAATCTCGAATAAGAGGTGGATATAATAATGATAGTGTAGATTTAGGTGTTAGGGCTTACTTAACTATGGAAGCTCCAAATAACTTTACTAGATTAAGCTCTATGATATATTCAGGTGTTTTTAACAGTAGAACTAACGTTAATGAAACTAATCAATTTCCAGTTGGATCTGATATAACTAAAACAGCTGATCCACATTACGGTTCTATTCAAAAAATGTTTGCTGAAGATGGTAATTTAATTGTATTTCAAGAAGACAAAGTTAGTAGAGCATTAATAGATAAAGATCTTATATACTCTGCTGAAGGTGCTCCAATGAGTACTCAATCTAATGTTGTAATAGGTCAAATAACACCTTATGTTGGAGAATATGGTATAAGTAAAAACCCAGAAAGTTTTGCAGTCTTTGGGTATAGAAAATACTTCGTAGATAAGGATCGAGGATGCGTTTTAAGACTGTCTAGAGATGGTATGACTGAAATATCAGGTTATGGTATGACTGACTTCTTTAGAGATTATCTAGCTTCAATGCCTGATAATAAAGTTGCTTGGTCTATTCAAGCTGAGTTAATAAGTGGAGCTGGTAATAATGTTACTTCTTTTGAAATTTTAAATCCAGAAACAGTTGCACCAGCTTATCCAGCTAATCCTTATATTGATGCTATTGGTAACTATATCCCTATGGTAGGATCTTTAGTGTCTGTTACTGCGCAACCAATTTTTCCTGCACCAGGTGTAGTGACTAGCTATAGTACTTCTTGCTACATTATACAAGCTACCCCTAACAGTAATAATACAGGCTGGGAGATAGTATTAAGCTCTGGTATAGATTTTAGTAATGGAGATAAAATTACATTTACTAATCAAGCTAAAGGTAGAATTCCTGGTGGTTGGGATATACATAATAGAAACTACACTGTATCTATGCAGGAGTTATCTAATTACTTTCCACTTCCTCGTCAAGTTGCTGAAATGCTTTCTGATGGTACTGTACAACTACTTCCACCTACTAAAGGTTATAAGACATTAAATTTTGATGACTCTATAAATGGATGGGTTAGCTTTTATACTTACAATCCAACATTCATGTTTAGTTTAAAAGACATTTACTATTCAGTTAACTCAGGTTCTATATATAAACATTACCAACCAGGTGACGGTAACAACCATGCTATATTTTACGAAGTTAAATCAGAATCTAGTATTACTTTTGTTTTCAACCAAAGTCCTAATATAACTAAAAGTTTCTTAACGGTAAACTATGAAGGAAGTAATGGATGGGAGTGTGATTTACTAGAATCTAGTAAGCAAGAGTATCAAGCATTTCCAAATGGAAATAGTACGTTTGACTTTTCTTATCCTGATATAATATCTTTACCACAAGTATGGAAAACTTATTCTGACAGATCACTACATATAAGATCAACTACGATGAGTGGTTATTATGATGCTGACGGGAACTTCGGCAACTGGGGATTTACTAGAAAAGAAAACAGATACGTAGCGTCTATATTAGGTAACAATCAAGTTAGACCACAAGAGATAGATCTTAGACAAGATAGTATAGCTGGTGGCAAAGATGCTCCATCACAAGGAACTTCAGGAATTAGAGGTTACTTTGCTGTAGTTAAAATGTCTACTGACGCTGAGACGGATAGATATGGTCCAAAAGAATTATTTGCTGTAGGCACCACTTGGCAATTATCTTCAATGTAAAACTAATAAAACAAATAAAATGGGAGGAAAATCAGGAGAAGCTTGGGGCTCTGCGTTAATGGTTGGAGCAGGTGTAGCTGGTATAATAATGGCTAACAATCAATATAACAGTGCGCAAGGTCAAATACAAACATTAAACACTGAAATGAAGAACTTGGAAAATAATAGAGCACCTATTATTAATCCTTATGCTAACGTTACAGATACTTCACAACAACTAACTAATGTATATGCAGATCTTAGTGTAGCTACACAAGCAGCTGAAATGCAAGCAGAGGAAGCTGACATAGCTTTAGCTAATACACTAGACACAATGAGAGCATTAGGGCAGGGAGCTGGTGGAGCTACAGCTTTAGCTCAAATGGCTTTAAAATCTAAACAAGGTGTATCAGCATCTATAGAACAACAAGAAGTTAATAATGAAAAATTAAAAGCTCAAGGTGAACAAACACTACAACAAGCTAAAATGCAAGAGCAACAGAGGCTACAACAAGCAGATGTAGCTGGTCAACAGTTTATGTATGCTGAGCAAAAAGAACGAGATATGCAACAATTAGATAGAAAGCAAGCAGAAATAGATCAACAAAGATTGAATGCAGCTCAAAGCCAACAATCAATGTATAGCATGTTAGGTAGTACAGTAGGTGGATTAGCATCAGTTTTAGGAGCTTAAAATAAAAATAATATGGGAACATACTCTAAACCGGAATTAATAAATGTAAATCCTCTATCAGGACTAAGTGCAGGAATAGACAAAGGCTTTGCTGGAATAGCTGCTGGTAAAACAGCTAGAAAAGCTAGAGAAGCTAAACAGGCTAGTATTGATAAGAAAGAATTAGACAAAAAAAATAAACTAAGAGATAAAAAAATAGCTGATGCTGAAGAGTTAAGAGGAAAATTAAATAACTTAGATGTTTTAGATAATGTTCCTTTTGAATCTAAATTCACAGGATTTGTTCATGAGTTGATAGACGTTGATTTAATGAGTCATAAGTATGGTAGTAAAGAGTGGAAACAAGCAGAGCAGAGAATAAATACTTATGTTAAAAGATCTAATAGAGCTATAGAAGTTTTAACTACAGAAAAACAAGACTGGATTAACGCTCATTCTTTTAATAAACAAACAAAGCAATGGGAGTTAAGAGAGGATGGAACTACTGGTTCTCGTTTATTGGG